>Ga0172365_10000368_pt1 | contig 29551 bp, 34 predicted proteins | sample LakKivSesite48cm_FD_114535 | JGI IMG/M metagenome (GOLD analysis project Ga0172365, IMG submission 114535) | Sediment microbial communities from Lake Kivu, Rwanda - Sediment site 48cm | ecosystem: Environmental > Aquatic > Freshwater > Lake > Sediment | place: Rwanda: Western Province, Lake...
GTCGGCGGGGTGCGGGAGTTGGCGGCGGTGTTCCGGACCCCGTCGATCTCACTCGGACTCGGCCTCGTCGCCGGGGTGGCGTGGGGGTTGTACTCCGTCCTCGTGCGGATCCATCGGCAGTCGGTCCCAAGCGGCGCCCTGGGGCTCTTCCTTCTGGCCGCCGGCCTGATCATGGCCGCGCTCGGCGCCGCCGCCTGGCAGGATGTCCGCTTCGATCTCGAGACGGCGCTCGTGGTGCTCTACATGGCGTTTCTTCCCACGTCGCTCGCCTACTGGCTGTGGGACCTCGCGATGAGGGACGGGGACGTCCCCGCCCTCGGGGCGCTGTCGAACCTCATCCCCGTCGTTGCGGCCGGCTTCGCGATCGCCGTCCTCGGGGTGGCGTGGCGGTGGGAGCTGCTTGGCGGAGCCCTCCTCGTGTCCCTCGGCGCGGTAGTAGCACGGGGCGCGTTCCACGCCGCGGCGACCGGCTCCCGGAAAGGGGAATCCGCGCCGTCGTGAAGCCACGGCGCGGACCCTGCCTCTCGACTACGCGGCGAATCACCTTGGGGCGCTCGAGCTAGTCCTCGTCCTCCTCTCCCGCCTCCGTGGGCTCTGTCGTCTCCGCCGGTTCGGTGGGGCGCGACGGACGGCCGGTTCGACCGGGGCGTGACGGACGGCCGGGACGCAGGCGGGTGACGCGGCGGAGCGGCCCGGCGGTCAGGAACCCCGGCTGTTGCATGACCAGCATCTGCATCTTCGTCATCTCCGCGGCTTCATCGCTGTCCATTCCCGCGTCGACGAGGTTCTTGAAGAACGTCACGAGGGCATCGGACGTCTTCTTCAGGTTCTCCGGCGAGTAGACGGTCTCCTGGATGCCCCGCATCAGGTTCGGAATCCGCTCGGAGACAACGTCGAGCACCTCACGCACGCCTTCTGCGCCTTCCACCTCGAGTTCTTCGACCTCCTGCTCGCGCTCCTCGAGGTCTTCCTCGCGGGCTTCGAGTTCGTCCTCCAGTTCCTCGAGGCGCTCTTGTTGGCGCTCGATGCGCTCCTGCATCTCCTCTTGGAGCCGTTCGAGCTTCTCGCGCTCTTGCTCGAGCTTCTCGCGTTCCCGTTCGAGCTTCTCGCGCTCTCGTTCCGCTCCGTTTCGCTTCTCTTGATCGGCCATGCTCCTCCTCTCACTCGCGACTCCATGAATCAGCACAGGTCCAGAGATATGGATGGGCGTCGGTCGGCCGGGCCCGGCCGGCGGCTCGGTGCGAGGATCGACTCCGCAGTCTCCGGCGCCCGTCGCGGGTCCTGCGTCCAGAGCGTAACTGCCGCCGCAATGGCCTCCGTCGGCTCCATCCCTCGCTTCAATGCGCGATCGACGAACGCGACGACCGCGTCAGCTTGATCGCGGGGTTGGCTCATGCCGCTCGCCGGCTGGGCCGCCACGATTCGGGCCGCCGCATCCCACGGGATCCCGCCGGCCACGAGGTGCTGGTACGTCGCAGCAAGGTTCATCGCCGACGCGTACGAAAGCCCGTCTCCATGCTCAGCCGCGACGCGCCGCACCGCGTGCTCCGGCATCCCTGCGGAGCGGAGGACATCCTGTGGGGTGCGGGCGGGCGCAGCCTGGCGGACCATCACAATCCCTCCGTGGCAGCGCGCGTCGCATCTCGCCTGCGTCCGACGATGCGCACCTCTTGGCCCATCACGTGTAGGCTGGCGCGGACCGGGGCCGACCGGCGCGCACTGAGTCCGAGTCGGAACCCGAGGGCGAGGGAGCCCACGTCGATCCGGGCGACATCACGGATTCCCGCCTCGATCTGCACACGCTTCCACACCCGCTCGCGGGCAGCTCTAGGCAGATCCGCGTCCCTGGCCACGCCGTGGCGCAGTCGGAGCACCTCGGCGAGCTCGATCCGGCACGCGTCGCAGCCCCGCAGATGCTCGGCGACCGCCGCCGCGTCCTCCGACGCGAGGTTGCCGATGGCGTACCAGGGAAGCAGTTCCAGGATCGACTTGCAGTCGTTCATGTCAGCACCTTTGCGAGCGTCTTCCTCGCGTGGAACATCCGCGACTTAACCGTCCCTTCGGGGATCCCGAGCACGGCCGCCGCCTCCCCGAGGGTCATCTCCTCGTAGAACACGAGGTGCAAGACCTCGCGAAGGTGAGGGGGCAGGGTCGCCACGGCATCCTCAACCCGAACGCAGAGTTCTGCGGTTGCGGCCGGATCGGGTTCGGCGGCCGGATCTTCGGGAGTCCTCTCCCCGCGTGTCTCGCGACGCAGGAGACCGTACCCCTGGTTCTTGGTGATCCCGAGGATCCACGTCGTCGCCTTCGATGTGCCCCTGAACTTGTCGGCGTTCTTCCACACAGCGACCATCGTCTCCTGGAGCACCTCCTCCGCCAGATGAGGGGCTCGCACGAGGGACAGCGCGAAACGGAACACCCGTTCGGCGTGTCGCTCGTACAGCTCGCGGAACGCGGCGCGGTCCCCGCGACCGACGGCGCGCAGCAACGCTTCGTCCGTCTTCACGCCGCGCACTCCATTCGACCCCTCCCATCGGTCTTGCTGACTATGAGTGGACGTTCGAGCCCCGAGGGTTCACAGATGGCTGCGGCAAGCTCCGCGTCGTCTCTCAGCCCCCGCCGAGCCGCCCACTCCCGGGGTCGGTCTGGGATGGACTAGTTTAGAGACGGAGTCTCGATCGAGCGGATCACCCTGGCAGGAGCGCCGTAGGCAAAGCACCCGGGTGGGAGGTTCTCGAGCACGACCGATCCCGCTCCCACCACAGCCCACGCGCCGACGGAGACGAGCGGTGCCACCTTCACTCCGATCCCGAGGAACGCCCCCTCCTCGATGACCGAGCCCCCGCCTAGATTCACCCCCGGCGCTACCTGCGCGAAGTCTCCGACCACGCAGTCGTGGCCCACGGACGAGTGCGTGTTGAGGATAACGCCGTCGCCCACGCGGGCGCCGGCGTTCACGATCGTCCCCGCCACGGCGATCGTTCCGGCTCCGATTGTGGCGCGCGGAGAGATCGCAGTGAATGGATGGAGGATCGTCACGAACGACTTCCCAGCCTTGGTGAAGAGGCGCGTAACCTCTTGCCGGCGGCGGTTGTCTCCGATGGCGACGAACACGCGTTGGCTCGACTCATCAGCGAGGAGCAGGGAGACGGGCCCGGCGATCGGGACGCCGAAGACGGACCGGCGCTCCGGTGCGTCGTCGTAGAACGAGGCTTCCAGAGCGGTTCCGTGGACCGCCGACAGGCAGTCGAAGACCGCGCCCCCGTGCCCTCCCGCGCCGACGATGCCCACGCGCATGCGTCCCCCTTGCCTCGATCGCGCTCCCAGTGCGATACCCTTTCGGAGCGCTCCATTCTAGCGATGTCCGGGGCTCGGCGCCTCGCGCGCGCCTCGTGCGACGGGGAGCGTCGGATCTCGGTGTCGGCTCAACGAGCTCGGCCGGTCGAATCGTCCGGAGCAGCGCGGCGAATGCCTCGGCTCTTGACAACGCGGGAGACCGCCCCTATGATGCGACCATCATGCCAAGGGACGAAGGGGACACCATGCATCGAAGTCCATCCGAGTCCCACGGCGTTTTCTTTCTGTACTACTTTGGGGTCGGCCTTCCTGCTTTGGCTTAGCGACTAGCCAAATCGAGCAGGAGGCCGGCCGGAGACTGCAGGCGATGCCTGTGGTCTTTTTCTTTTTGCTCGGGGCTGAGAGGTTCGGGCGAGGGCGGAAGGGAGGCGGTGGATGATGGGCTGCTATGCGATTCGCGGGGCGACCAGCGTCCCGTGCAACGGCGAGATGGAGATCCTCGACGCGACGCGGATGCTGCTCGGGAGAATGTGCACGGAAAACGAAGTTCCGATCGAACGAATCGTCAGCGTGATCTTCACGGTGACGAAGGATCTCAACGCGGTCTATCCGGCGCGAGCGGCGCGCGAGATCGGATGGAGCGAGGTACCGCTGCTGTGCACCACCGACATGGAGGTCCCCGGAAGCGTTCGGCGATGCGTGCGCGTTCTGATGCACGTAGGCGGCGATCGCCCGTTGGGCGGTGCGCGCCACGTGTATCTCGGCGAGGCGCGCACACTGCGGCCCGATTGGGCCGGCGAGGTGAGCCCATGAAGCGCGTCGCGTTCCAGGGAGCCGCGGGCGCCTACTCGGACGAGGCGATCCGGCAGCATTTCGGCCTCGAGGCCGAGGCTGTGCCGTGCTCGACGTTCGAAGACATCTTCCGCAGGGTCGAGGGCGGCGAGTGCGATTACGGGATGCTCCCCGTCGAGAACTCGGTTGCCGGGTCCGTTCACCGGTCGTACGAACTCCTGATCGAACACGACCTCCGCATCTTCGCGGAGGTCATCTTGCGGGTGCGACACATGCTGCTCGCTCCCGTCGGGACGTCGCGGGCGTCGATCGAGGTCGTCCGCTCCCACCCCCAAGCGCTGGCCCAGTGCCAGCGTTACCTTACCCGACACGGCCTGAGGGGAGAAGCCGCCTCGGATACCGCGGGCGCCGCGCGTGAACTGACCGAGAACCCCGAGTCGGGCGTGGCGGTGATCGCCGGCGCGGGCGCCGCCGAGCTGTGCGGGCTCGAGATCCTCGATCGGCAGATCGAGGATTCCCCCACGAACTACACCCGGTTCTTCGTTCTCTCCTGCGACGATGCTCCTCGAGCGCAGCGAAACAAGACCTCGCTCGTCTTCACAACCCCGCACCGAGCCGGTGCGCTCTACGAGTGCCTGGGCGAGTTCGCGACGCGTCGGGTCAGCCTGTGCAAGATCGAGTCTCACCCGAGGCCGAACCGACCGTGGCAATACGTGTTCTACCTCGATTTCGAAGGCCACGGCCGCGATCCGGAGTGCGAAGCGGCGATGATCGGCCTCCTGAGGCGCTCGTCGTTCGTCAAGATGCTCGGGTCGTATCCCGCAGCGACGACGCCGATCGATGCGCCCGAGGGGCCGAACGACCCGACCGCGAAGACAGGGAGCGTCGAATGATCGTGATCATGAAGAAGAACGCGACGCCGTCGCAGCTGACGAACGTGATCGCCCAGATCGAGCAGATGGGATGTCAGGCGCACGTCTCCCGGGGCGAGGAGCGAACGCTGGTCGGCATCATCGGAAACGGGCGCCCGTTCGATCGGGAACGGATCGAACGGATGGACGGAGTCGACAAGACGATGCCGGTCTTGCGGCCGTTCAAACGAGCGAGCCGGGAGTTCCATCCTGAGGACACCCGGGTCACGGTGGGCGACGTCACGGTCGGGGGGGCGTACGTCGTGCTGATCGCCGGTCCGTGCGCGGTCGAGAGCCGGGACCAGATGCTCGGAATCGCCCGCGAAGCGAAGGAAAAGGGAGCCCGAATGCTCCGCGGGGGGGCGTTCAAGCCGCGCACCTCGCCGTACGCTTTCCAGGGGCTGGGCGAGGAGGGCCTGCGCATTCTGGCGGCGGCCCGCGAGGCGACCGGACTGCCCGTCGTCACCGAGGTGATGCAGCCCGAACTGGTGCCGCTCGTCTCAACCTACGCTGACGTCCTCCAGATTGGAGCCCGGAGCATGCAGAACTTCGCGCTGCTTCATGCGGTCGGCGAAGCGCAGTGCCCGGTGCTCCTGAAGCGCGGCATGATGTCGACGATCGAGGAACTGCTGATGGCGGCGGAGTACATCCTGTCACACGGGAACAGCCGCGTGATTCTCTGCGAGCGCGGAATCCGGACGTTCGAGCCGTACACCCGGAATACGCTCGATATCAACGCCGTCCCGCTGCTGAAACAGCTGACGCACCTCCCGGTGATCGTCGATCCGAGCCACAGCACCGGGAAGCGCGAACTCGTGGAGCCCGTGTCCCGAGCCGCCGTCGCCGCCGGGGCCGACGGCCTGATCGTCGAGGTGCACACCGATCCGAGCCAGGCCCTGTCCGACGGGGGACAATCGCTGACTCCGGGAGAGTTTGAGGCGCTCGTCGCGGCGGTCGGCCGGGTCGCCGGTGCGGTGGGGAGGACGCTGTGAAGCCTCTGGCCGAGTGCCGCGTCGCCGTTCTTGGGATAGGTTTGATGGGGGGCTCGCTTGCCGGGGCGCTGCGGGGCCATTGCCGCAGCGTCGTCGGCATCGCCCGCCGGTCGGAGACCGTCGAGGATGCCGTCGGGCGCGGGTGGATCGACGGCGGCGGTACCGACCCGACGGCCATCCTGCTCGAAGTCGACATCGTCGTCCTCGCCACCCCGGTTCGCGCCATCCTCCGGCAGATCCGCGAGTTCGGGCCGCTCTTCGCGGACGGCAGTCTCGTGCTCGACCTGGGAAGCACCAAGCGAGAGATCGTCGAAGCTATGGCCGGCCTTCCGATCAGCGTACAGCCCCTCGGAGGGCATCCGATGTGCGGCAAGGAGACCTCGGGGCTGGAGGCCGCGGATCCGGGGCTGTACCGAGGCTGCACGTTCATCCTCTCGCCGCTCGAGCGGACCTCGGCGGAGGCGCTCGAACTCGGCCGGGCTCTGGTCGAGACGGTCGGCGCGCATCCGCTCGTCCTCGATGCGGCGCGGCAGGATCGCCTCGTGGCGACGCTCAGCCACCTACCGTATCTCCTCGCTTGCTCCCTCGTGCGAACTGCCGATGCGATCACGTCCGGGGACCCGGCGGCGTGGGAGATCGTGGCCGGTGGATACCGCGACACGAGCCGCCTGGCGGGAGGCGGCGTGGAGATGATGCTCGACATCCTGGCCACCAACCGCCGTTTCGTCCTCGAAGCGGCCGGCGTCTTCCGAGAGGAACTCGACCGACTGCTGCGACGGATTGACGTGGAGGACGCGGAAGGGCTCAGGGAATCTCTCGTGTTCAGCCGCGACGAACGCCGAAGGATGTTCCCATGAACGCGACGATCCGACCGGTTCGCGCTCCCCTTCACGGCGAGATCGAGGTTCCCGGGGACAAGTCGATCTCTCACCGAGCCCTGCTGCTCGCGGCATTGGCGGACGGCGACAGCCGAATCGGCGGCCTGCTTTCGGGCGGAGACTGCCGCGCGACCCGAGCGTGCCTGGCGGCGCTTGGGGTCGAGGTCGAAGACGCCGCGGGAGGAGCCGTCGTCGTCCACGGCGTGGGACTACGCGGTTTCGCGGAGCCGGCGCGGCCGATCGACTGCGGTCGTTCGGGGACGACGATGCGGCTCCTCTCGGGCATCCTGGCCGGCCAGCGCTTCTGTACCACGCTCACCGGCGATCCGCAGCTCCTGCAACGTCCGATGGGGCGGATCGTCGAGCCGTTGCGGGCGATGGGGGCGCACATCGAGGCGACCGACGGCCGGGCTCCGCTTTCCATCGTGGGAGCGCCGTTGCGGGGGACGGCGCACGACCTGCCCGTGGCGAGCGCCCAGGCGAAGAGCGCCCTCCTCCTTGCCGGGCTTCTGGCGAAGGGGTCGACGACGATCCGCCAGCCCGGCCCGGCACGCGACCACACCGAGCGCCTGCTCGCGGCGATGGGGGCGGATGTCCGAACGCACGGCCTCGCCGTGACGATCGATCCGAGGGACCCGCTTCACACGTTCTCGATTCGCGTGCCCGGGGACGCCTCATCCGCTGCGTTTCCGCTCGTGGCAGCGCTGCTCATCCCCGGCTCCGAGATCGTCCTTCGCGGCGTCGGACTCAATCCCACCCGGATCGGGCTGATCGAGGTGTTGCAGCGGATGGGCGCGTCGATTCGGATCGACGCCGAGAGGATCGAGGGCGGCGAGCCGGTTGGCGATCTCCTGGTTCGCAGTTCGACGCTCAGCGCAGTGTCGATCGGCGGCGACACGGCGGTTCGGATGATCGACGAGTTCCCGATCCTGGCCGTGGCGGCGTCGTTCGCTCATGGGCGGACCGTCGTCTGCGATGCGGAAGAGCTGCGGGTGAAAGAGACGGATCGCATCTGCACGATCGTCTCCGAGCTGCGAACGCTCGGCGCGCGGATCGAGGAGCGTCCAGACGGTTTCGTCGTAGACGGCCCGACGTCGCTTCGGGGCGGCATCGTCGACAGCCATCGAGATCATCGGCTGGAGATGGCCCTCACCGTCGCGGGGCTTGCGGCGCAGGGAGCGGTAACGGTGCGACAGGCGGAGTACGCGGCCGACTCGTATCCCGGTTTTCTGGATCAACTCCGCATGTTGGGAGGGGAGCGATGAGGGACGGATCGACGCGCCTCGTCGGCCTGATCGGCTGGCCGGTCGCGCACAGCCTGTCTCCCGCAATGCACGCCGCGGCGTTCGCCGAGTTCGGTTTGAATTGGCGGTACATCCCGCTCCCCGTCCGGCCGGGAGGCGCGGCCGAGGCCCCCCGAGCGCTGAAGGTTCTCGGGTTCGTCGGCGCCAACGTCACAGTGCCTCACAAGACGACCATCATCGAGGGTCTCGACGCTCTGTCCGACGAAGCCCGCGCGATCGGCGCGGTGAACACGGTTGTCATTGCCGAGGCGCCGGACGGAACGCAGACCGCGCACGGGCACAACACGGACGCCGAAGGCTTCGTCGACTCGTTGCGGCGCGCCGAGATGCTGCCCGCTGGTGAGCGCGCCGTCGTCGTCGGCGCAGGGGGCGCGGCGCGGGCCGTCGTTCTTGCGCTGCTGCGCGAGGGGGCGTCCGAGATCGTTGTCCTGAGCCGGCGTATCGACGAAGCGCGACGGCTCGCAGACCGTTTCGGCGCTCCTGTCCGTGCGCGCCCGTTCGAGCGTGAGGCGCTCGTCGACGCGGCGCGCGGCGCCACGCTCATGGTGAACGCGACGCCGGTCGGTATGGCGCCACGCGAAGCGGAATCCATCTGGCCAGACGGCGTTCGGGTCCCTTCCGGCCTCGCGGTGGTCGACCTCGTCTACACGCCGCGGGACACGCGCCTCCTTCGGCAGGCCCGCGGGAGCGGGGCGTTGGCGCTCGGCGGCCTCGAGATGCTGATTGCGCAAGGTGCGGCGTCGTTCGCGCTGTGGACCGGGAAGCGGCCTTCGCTCGCCACGATGCGCCGCGCCTGCGACGCGGCGCTCGGAGGAGGGATCAGATGAGATTCCTGACGGGGGGCGAATCGCACGGACCCTGTCTCACCGTGATCCTCGACGGCGTTCCCGCGGGGCTCGAGATCGCCTGCAAGTCGATCGACCACGAACTCGCCCGACGCCAGGCAGGGCACGGGCGCGGCGAACGGATGCGGATCGAGCGAGACTCCGTCGAGCTTCTCGGCGGAGTACTGGCGGGGCAAACGACTGGAGCGCCGGTGGTTTTCCGCATCGCGAACCTCGACGGGGGCAATTGGAAAGCGCGGTGGGAAGCGGGCGACCTGCCGCCGGTGCCCGTTCCTCGTCCCGGCCACGCCGACTGGGCCGGAATGAGGAAGCTCGGCCTCGACGACGCCCGCCCGATCCTCGAACGAGCCAGCGCTCGTGAAACCGCCGCGCGCGTTGCCGCAGGCGCAGTCGCGAAGCTCCTCCTGCGCCGGTTCGACATCGAGGTCGGAAGTCACGTGGAAAGCATCGGCGACGTCGAGGCCCCCAGTGCGATGGCGGAGGACGGCCGCGCCGACTGGCCGTCGGTCTGGTCGCGGGCGGAGGAGAGTCCCGTGCGCTGCGCCGATGCGATCGCGGGAGACCGCATGATGCGAGCGATCGATGCGGCATCGGAGGCGGGGGAATCGCTCGGCGGGACGTTCTGCGTCGCGGCGGTCGGCGTGCCTGCCGGCTTGGGGAGCTTTGCTCAGTGGGATCTTCGCCTCGACGCGGAGCTCGCTCGCGCGTTGGTGTCGATTCCTGCGATCAAGGGGGTCGAGATCGGGAGGGCGTTCGCCAACGCGCGGCGCGTCGGAACCGCGGTCCACGACGGATGGAGCCTCGTAGAAGGAGGGGACGCGGTCCGCGCCACGAACCGGGCTGGCGGCGTCGAGGGCGGGATGAGCAACGGCGAGCCGATCGTCGTTCGCGCGGCGATGAAACCGATTCCGACGACCGTTTCGCCTCAAGTCTCCGTGGACGTGCGTACGGGCCGAGCGGCCCGAACGGCGTACGAACGGTCGGACGTGTGTGCCGTCCCGGCGGCGGCCGTCGTCGGGGAAGCGATGGTCGCTTGGACGATCGCCGTCGCGCTTCGTGACAAGCTCGGCGGAGACGGCCTTGACGAGATGATGGCGCACCATCGTTCGTGGGGCGACCATGGCTAGGGGAGACGCGCTCATCCTGACCGGCTTCATGGGCGTCGGCAAGTCGACGGTCGGAGCGCGGGTCGCCGAGCGACTCGGCCGGCCGTTCGTCGACCTGGATGCCGAGGTCGAAAGCCGGGCCGGAAAGACGCTCTCCGCGATCTTCGCCGAGGACGGCGAGGCGAGCTTTCGCGAACTCGAACGGACGTTGTGCCGCGAGCTGTCGCAGCGCGACGGAGGCGTGATCGCCACGGGCGGCGGGACGCTCGTCGACCCGCAAAACCGAGACGCCCTCGTCGAATGCGGCACCGTCGTCTGCCTGACCTGTCGGCGGGACGAGCTCCTGCGTCGCCTCGCGGCCGAGACAGGCCGCCCGCTCCTCGACGGGGGCGATCCCGCGGCGGCGATCGACGAACTCATGGCGAAGCGGGGCGCGACCTACGACGCGCTGCCGTGGCACGTGGACACGGCCAGCCGACCGATCGACGAGATTGTGAACGACGTCCTCGACCTCGTCGCCGCAAGGCGGCTGACCGTTCGCCATCCTGACGGGGCTTACGCGATCGATCTCGGACCCGGCCTCCGGCGCCACCTCGGCGACGCCGTCCGCGCCGCCGGGAGAACGGCCTCGGGAGCGGCCGTACTTGTCGTCTCCAACGATGTCGTCTTCCCGCTGTACGGGGCGTCGGCGGTCGCGTCGCTCGCCGACGCCGGATACGACGTTGCGACTTGGATCGTTCCCGACGGGGAACGGCACAAGACGCTGGAAACGGCGCGCGTCGTCTACGATGCGCTGGCGAAGGGCGGGCTGGACCGCCGCGGCACGGTCGTCGCGCTCGGCGGCGGCGTCGTCGGCGACCTCGCCGGCTACGCCGCGGCGACGTACCTGCGGGGCGTGGGGTTCTTTCAAGTTCCGACGACGCTCCTGGCGATGGTGGATGCGAGCGTCGGAGGAAAGACAGGCATCGACCTCCCAGCCGGCAAGAACCTCGTCGGTGCGTTCAAGCAGCCCGACGGGGTGCTGATTGACCCCCACATGCTCGACACCCTGCCCGACGAAGAGGTCCGTTCGGGACTGGCGGAGATGATCAAGCACGGCGTGATCGGCGATCCGGGACTCGTCACGGGGTGGACGAACGAAACGGGTCGAGGCGACGCGATGGATCGCATGGTGGAATTCATCGAGCGGTCGCTACGGGTCAAGATCGGGGTCGTCGAGGAAGATCCGTTCGAACGGGGCCGCCGGGCCGTGCTGAATCTGGGGCACACGCTCGGACACGCCGTCGAGGCAGTCGGCGGCTACCGCGGACGGCACGGCGAGGCCGTCGCCGTCGGCCTCGTGGCGGCCGCTCGCATCGCCGTCAGGGTCGGCATCGCTCCCGCGGTGCTCGTCGTGGAGATGGAGGACGCCCTGTCGCGGGTCGGCCTCCCGGTCCGGTGTCCACCGTTCGACGTCGGCGAACTCCTGGCGGCGATGGAGCACGACAAGAAACGCGTCGGCCGAGAACCGCGCTGGGTCCTGCCGCGCGCCGTGGGTGACGTCGTTCCGGGTTGCGCCGTCCCGTGCGAGGTCGTGCGCGAAGTGATCACGGAGATGGGAGCGAGGAGAGCGCGATGACGCAACGAACGAAGCGCGGAGGATTGCGCGTGCTGGTGCTTCATGGACCTAACCTCAATTCGCTTGGACGGCGGGAGCCGGCCGTTTATGGGACGACGACACTCGAGGAGATCGACGCCTCCCTCCGGCGGCTGGCCGCCGAGCGTCGCGCCGAGCTGCGAACGTTCCAGTCGAACAGCGAAGGGGCGCTCATCGACGCACTCCACGACGCGGCCGACTGGGCCGACGGGGTGGTGATCAACGCGGCGGCCTACACGCACACGAGCGTAGCCCTCCGGGACGCGATTGCAGCCGTCGGGCTCCCTGCGGTCGAAGTCCACTTGTCGAACGTTGACGCGCGAGAGCGGTTTCGGCGCCGATCGTTGATCGCTCCCGTCTGCATTGGGCGGATCTGCGGATTCGGCGCACAGAGCTACCTCCTCGGGTTGGAGGGCCTCCTCGATCGACTCGAGGCCGGGGGAGGCGAGTGACGTGGACGGATCCCGACGACTACAGGCCGTGTCGGCGTACCCGTTCGTTCGCTGGGAGGCGGCATGCCGTGCGACCGCGGCCGGCGGGATCGACGTCATCCGCCTCGACGTTGGGAGCCCCGACCTTGCTCCCCCGGCCCGATCGATCGACGCGCTCTGCGCCGCGGCGCGTGACCCGCGCTCGCACGGCTACCCCGATCCCCGCGGGATCCCGAGCCTGCGCCAGGCCATCGCCGCGTACTACGGCCGCCGCTTTGGCGTCGATCTCGATCCGGAGACGCAGGTCGTCCCGTTGCTCGGCTCGAAGGAGGGGATCGTCGCCCTGTCGCTCGCCTGCGTCGACCCCGGAGACGCCGTGTTGGTCCCCGATCCGGCGTACGCGCCGTACGCTCGGGGTGCCGTCCTCGCCGGCGGAGAGCCCGTCTTCCTCCCGCTCGCCGAGGCGAACGGTTTTCGCCCCGATCTTGCGGCGATCCCCGAGGCGACGGCGCGGCGGGCATCCGTTCTCTGGCTCAACTACCCGAACAACCCGACCGGGGCGGTCGCCGATCTGGCGTTCCTTGCGGAAGCCGTTGACTTCGCCCGCGCGTACGACGTGCTCCTCTGCCACGACACGGCGTATGCCGACATCGTCTACGACGGTTATGCGGCGCCCAGCGTTCTCGAAGTTGCGGGAGCGTCGGAGGTGGCGATCGAGTTCAACTCGATCTCGAAGACGTTCAACATGGCCGGATGGCGGGTGGGCATGGCCGTCGGTTCCGTCGTCGCCGTCGCGCTGCTGTCGAAGATGACGTCGAACATCGATTCCGGGATCTTCCGGCCGATCCAGGACGCCGCGGCCGCCGCGTTTTCGGTGGATGCATCGTGGATTGCGTCGCGGAACGCGGTCTATCGGGAGCGGCTGTCGCTTCTCGCCGACGCGCTTGCGGCGATCGGACTGGAGGCGAGCGTTCCTCGGGCGACGTTCTACCTGTGGGCCCACCTTCCGGCGTCGTGGCGTTCGGAAGACTTCGCGCTACGGCTGCTCCGCGAAACCGCGATCTCGGTCGCTCCCGGGACATTCTTCGGGCCGGGAGGCGAGGGATCGATTCGCGTCGCGGCCACCGAATCGACCGAGAGGATTCTCGAAGCCGCTCGGAGGGTGCGCGCGTTGCCCCGCGACTGGTCTCGCTGAGACGGGAAGTCAAGAGGCGACGCTCGGTCGATCTAGTCGGGAAGCGCCTCGCTCGATGCTCGGCACATGACCTTCTTGGCTTTCCCCGACGGTTCGAGCGGGATCGCACGGACCACCGCGACGTCGCACGTCCACGGGAGACCGATGTCGCGAAAGCCCTCTCTCGCGGTTCGCTGCACATCGACGGACGAACGCTCCTCGGGCACGACATGGACGGAGACGTGCTCCGGCCCGTCTTGGACGATCTGCAGTTGGCGGTAGGCGAGGACGTCTTCGCCCGAGGCGGCGTGCTCGAACGCGTTGCCGAGAGCGGTGACGGCGACGCGAGGCGAGATCCTGCGACCATCGGGGAGCCGCAGGAAGTCATCCTCACGGCTCGCGAGACAGCCGAGCCGGGGCGCCCAGTCGCCGCATCCACAGCCATCCTTCAGCGCGACCCACGCCGCACGATCCCGAAGCGCGTAACGAATAAACGGCATCGTTCGGTTGAACAGGTTGGTCACCACGACGCGGCCTTCGACTTCGGGTGGGCAGAGCTGTCCGGCGTCGTCGAGTACCTCGCCCCAGCGCCCGTCGACGTTCACGTGGTAGGTTTCGGGGCGATGCGGACACTCCCACGCGACGTTGCCGACTTCTTTGTAGCTGTAGACGTCGCGAACGGTACACCCGAACGCGCTTTCGATGAGCCGACGCGTTGTGGGGTCGAGAAGCTCGTCGCGCGTCGCAACGAGGCAGGGCGAGGGGTGGAGCGTGGTTCCCTGTCGGAGGAGCTCCTCCGCGACGAGACCTAGGGGGGTCGGATACCCTTCGACGAGCTCAGGGCGGAGCCTCGCCAGTGCGGCAAGCTGTTCGTTCAGGGGAGGCTGCCGGGCACGCGAACCAGCTTGGAGTACGGCGTCCGCTCGATCGATGTCGCCGAGCCGTGCACGATGCCCCCAACGTCGGCGAATCAGAATGGCAGCCGAAGTGGGTACGCTTGACGAAGCGCTCTGAACAGAAGGAGCTTCCGATATGCCGCGTCGATCGGATTCCGGTAGACGCGGAGCGGAAGTCGGCTCGATCCGCTGGTGTAGACGGAGGTCACGAAACGCGGCGGGTGCGGGAGTCCGAAGAGATCGCGCGTCGACCAGCGAGCCGTCGTCTCGCGTTCGAGGATTGGCAACCGGACGAGGTCTGCAGCGCCGAGGATCGAGCCGACGGTCGCTTCGCTGGGTCGTCGACGAGCGCCGCGACGGCTCGGTCGACGTCGTGGCTCGTCTTCCCAAGCTTGAAGCGGCTCCAACGATTCGGAGGTATCTCACCTCCCCGACCCGCAGGCCCGATGGCAACTCGGCGGCGAAGCGCGTCCACGCCTAGCCACCGCCGACCGGCGGGAACAGGCCGACGCGCGCTCTGTCGGCGAGAAACGCGTCGCGCTCGTGCTCGATTCGTCCGTTCACGATGACGAGGTGCACGTCCTTCGGCTCCAGGCCGACGACTTGCAAGAGAGCGCTGACGGTCGAATCCGGCGGGAGCTCGACGCCGAACGGATCGCCGGCGCGGAGTCCCGGTCGCGTCGCGGTGAGAGACCCGTGGAGGCGAACCTCGACGTTCACGAGCCGGTCTCCGGGGGGCGGAAGTACCACTTGTAGAGGAGCTGCATGTCATCGGGGAAGAGGCCGACCCGCGCGCCGTCGCGCACCGGGGTGCGCCGATCGGCGTACCGCCCGTCCACGAACAGGTTCGCGCCGAGGTCTGCGTCCGGGATGCCGAGCCGTGCGGTCACCGAGCCCACAGTGTCTCCGTCCCGGTGGGGCACGGAAACGATTGAGTCGGAATCCGGGTCACCATTCGGGGCGAACCGGCGCAGCTTCCCGTAGAGGTGAATGTCGATCATCGCGACGGGAGGCCGCGGCGGCGCGGCCTCCCGATCTCCTCACGAGGCGAAGACGCGGTCGAGCTCGCGGTCAGCGACGTCCCACACCGTGTTGTGGGGCGGCAGGGGCTCGCTCCGCATGAACTCCGGCAGTCGATCGTCGAGCGCCGTGAATCCGGCCTTCCGGTTGAAGTCGCGCTCAAGGTCGAGGATTTCCTTGCCGATGCGGCCGACGTCGTCCATCGTCCACTTCGTCCCCAAGACTCCGTTGCACTCCTCGACGGTGCCCTCGAACCCCGAGGCGATGTCGAGGATTGCGAACGCGATGAACAGGCAGTGGCCCGTCGAATCGACGAACGCGGTGGCGTACTGGAAGTTGCGCGCCAGCTCGGCCTTATCAGGATTGAGCGGATCCAGTTTCCCGGAGACGCCGAGGATCTCGGGCGCGATCGTGTACCCCGAGGTGTGGTCGGCGCCCATGGTCGAGACGGCGTACGTCATCCCGATCCCTTTGATCGCCCGCGGCTCGTACGCGGGCATGTTCTGCCCCTTCACGTGCGGAACGCGCGACACGCCGAACGCCCGCCCGGTGACGACCGCGCCGCTTCCGAGGATCCTCCCCAGGGGCGATCCCTTCCCGATCTCGTGTACAAGCTCGATCGCCCGCTTGCCGTCGCCAAACCGCCACGCCCCGCCGTCCGCGGCCACCGCCAGCGTGCCACCGATCTCGATCGTATCGAGCCCGTAGTCGTTGCACAGGAGGCAGAGCTCGGCGATGTCGTCGAGGTTGTCGATTCCGCAATCCGCGCCAAAGGCCCAATCGGACTCGTACTCGATGCACGACGTGTGCTCGCTTCCGTCCGGGCGGTGCCACGTGTTCGAGCAGCGGATCACGCAGCCGGGCGAGCAGGCGTGGTTGTACACCTCCGCGCCCGTTCGCGTCTTGTTGCCGGCGAAGATGGCCTCCCCAGCGATTTTCGAGGCTCCCTCGAACCGACCCTCGCGGAAGTTGCGCGTCGGCAAACCGCCTGCCTCGTTCAGGATATTCACGAGCACGGCCGTGCCGTAGCTGTTGAGCGCCCCCTTGGGCTTCGTGATCGCGTGCTCGCCAAGCGCGGCGGCGAGCTTCTTGCGGCCTTGGTCGAACAGGATCTTGTCAGCGAGCGGGACTTCCTTCGCTCCGGAGTCGTCGACGACGATCGCCTTCAGACCCTTGCTGCCGAGCACCGCCCCGAGCCCTCCGCGGCCTGCGTAGCGGCTGGGGCGGCCCTCCTGGTCGTTGAAGCACACCCCGGCCGCCGCCATGCGGAACTCCCCGGCGACGCCGACCGCGCAGATGTCGACCTTCTCCCGCCCGCCGAACCGGGCGAACAAGGCCGGGTAGACGTCGGACAGCCGCTTCCCGGTCCACGCCTCGGCGGGCTCGAGCGCCGCCCCCTTGGCGTCGATCTTCAGGAGCCACCAGCCCTTCTCCTTCGCCTGCCCTTCAACGACGACCGCACGGATTCCGAGCCGCGCCAAGCGGCGTCCCCACCCGGCTCCGGCGTTTGCCTCCTTGATTCCTCCCGTCAGGGGCGATTTCCCGCCCACCGAGATGCGGGACGACGTCGGGGACGCCGTGCCGGTCACGATCCCCGGCGAGAAGACCACCTTGTTGTTCGGGCCGAGAGGGTGACAGGTCGCCGGGACCTCGTCGTGGACGATGCTTGACGTCATCCACCGTCCCGCCCGGTTCCGGTACGCCTCCGGAACGGGCTCAAACGACGCCGTCCGGCTTGTCATGTTGATCCGAAGGATGCGCTCCATCCCTTCCTCCTTCCCACGATTCCTGCGAGGCCGACCGCCCTCCGTTCAGCCCCAAGCCTACAGGTCTAGCACGTTCGATGCCGTGGGGTCAATTGGGCCCGGACCGCGCGAGGGTTCCGTAGGCCGGCGAACGACGGCAATGCCGATGGTCCCGAAGACGGCTCGTGCCGTCCGAGAGCATGTGAGACCGTGGCGGACAAGGAGGCCCGCGAGCGAGCCTTGGCGAACGAAGTCGGCGAACCCCGCGCGGTGCTCGGGACCCGCTGCAGTCTCGATGAGCCGGACGATCGCCCAGGGAATGTGGAACGCCGCGTGCGTCGGACGCTCGAAGTCGGCGACCAAGAGGAACCCATCGGGTTCGAGCACGCGCACGGCTTCGCGGAGCATTCCCGCTCGCTCGTCTTCGGGGTGCTCGTGCAGTGCGAGGGAGAGGACGACTCCGCCGAATGACGCGTCAGGGAAGGGAAGGTCGAGGGCCGAGGCGAGGATGAAGTCAGCGCTCGTGTTCCCTCTCCGACGGGCGGCGGCGATCATCGACTCCGACGAGTCGACGCCGGTCGCTCGGATTCCCGCCTGGGCGAGGCGGTGACACTGTGCGCCCGTGGCGCACGCGATGTCGAGGACGAGGGTCGGGCCCTCCTCGCGGCAGATGTGAGTCACGGTCGAGCGAAGCGAGTGAAGAGTCGGATCGATGACGCCGCCATAGATGTGGGCCGCCCGGTCGCCGTAACGCTCGCGTCGTGTCACGGGTCTACGGTAAACGACGTCTCGATCCCGGGCAAGGCGGAGCTTGGCTCAAGGTCGAGCCCGGGCGAGAATGGGACCGGAGCCGATCGTCCGGACGGTGCAAAGCGAGACCATGCTGGGTCTGCAGGATCATCCGCGGCCGGGAGCGCTCTAGATGTCGTGCCCCATCAGGGCGTCGGAGTGTGCCGGTTGGACGCCGTCTCGCCGCGCGACGATGCGATGGTGTACGTTGGGTGGGCGGCTGTGTCCGCGCAAGAAGCGGAGGAACCCGCGTCGCGAAGGAGCGGGAGGTGAAGCGATGAAGAACGAACTGGTCGCTCGCATCCTCTACGAGATCGCCGACCTCCTAGACGTCGAGGGCGTCACGTTCAAGCCCCGCGCCTATCGCCGCGCGGCGGAAGTCGTGGAAGCGCTCGCCGAGCCGATCGAGGAACTCGTTGCTGATGGAACGCACGCCGAGCTGCCCGGCGTCGGCGATGCCATTGCGAAGAAGATCGCCGAGATCGTGAAGACAGGTCGCCTGAAGTACTACGACGAGCTTAAGGCGAAGCTTCCCATCGACCTCCACGCACTGACCCGCGTCGACGGGGTCGGGCCGAAGACGGCGAAGCTCCTCTACGAAGCGCTCGGGGTGCGGACCCTCGACGACCTCGAGCAGGCGGCCCGTGCGGGGCGAATCCGCACCGTCAAGGGACTGGGAGAGAAGACCGAAGCGAAGATCCTACGTGGCCTCGCCGAGACGCGGGGTGTCGAGGGGCGCATGCTGCTCTTTGCTGCGCTGCGGCTCGCCGAGGATCTTGTGGCCGAGCTGCGGGAGACGGCCCTCTTCGAGCGCGTCGAGTTCGCCGGGTCGGTGCGACGCGGCCGTGAGACGATCGGCGACCTCGACATCCTCGCCGTCAGCGCTGACCCCGCGCCCGCCGTCGCGGCGTTCCTCGCCCTGCCTGAGGTTGTCGAGATCCTGTCGCGCGGGGACACAAAGGCTTCGGTGCGGCTCGGCAATGGAGTTCAGGTCGACCTGCGTGTGGTCCCCGCGGAGTCGTTCGGTGCGGCGCTCCAGTACTTCACCGGCTCGAAGGCGCACAACATCGCGTTGCGCAAGCTCGCTGTGGCGCGGGGCTGGAAGCTGAACGAGTACGGGCTGTACGATGCTGGCGACCGGCCGTTGGCCGGAAAGGACGAGGCCGGCGTGTACCGCGCCCTCGGCCTCAAGCCGATTCCGCCGGAGCTCCGCGAGGACGCGGGCGAGATCGAGGCGGCAGCTAGCAGAGGCCGCGGACGCGGGGGCGGCCGGCTTCCGCGACTCATCGAGTTCGGCGACCTCCTGGGAGACCTGCACGTCCACACCGACGCGTCGGACGGGCTGGCGTCGATCGCCGACATGGTCGCCGCGGCGCGGACCCGCGGCCTCAAGTACATCGCGATCACAGACCACACCCGGTTTGCGGAGGTCATCGGCGGGCTCACCGCCGCCGGCGTCGTGGCGCAGATCGAAGTCATCGCCAGGCTGAACAAGACCCTGCGCGGGTTCCACGTTCTCTCCGGCATTGAAGTCAACATCCAGCCCGACGGCTCGCTCGACCTACCGGACGACATCCTCGCGCGGCTCGACGTCGTCATCGCCGCCGTGCACTCTCACTTCCGCCAGCCGAGAGACGAGACGACCGCGCGGCTCGTGCGCGCCGTGAGCAACAAGCACGTCGACATCCTCGCGCATCCGACGGGGCGGAAGATCGGAGAGCGCCCACCCTGCGACGCCGACTGGGATGTCGTGTTCGAAGCGGCCGCCAAGAGCGGCACGGCACTCGAGATCAACGCCAATCCCATCCGCCTCGACCTCTCCGCGGAGCTCGTCCGCCGCGCGATTGCGGTGGGGTGCAAGCTTTCGATCGGCTCCGACGCCCACGTCCCGGAGCACTTCGACTTCCTTCGGCTCGGGGTTCTCACCGCGCGGAGAGGATGGGCGGAGGCGGGCAGCATCCTGAACTGTGGTGATGATCTGCGGGTTGCCAACGAGTGAGAGTCTGCGCGGGCGCTACGCGCAATCGCCTCGTAGAGAGCATCATGATGCGTAGCAGGTCACCGATGCGGACTTCGCCCCGCATAGGCACAGGCGCGAGTACTTAGAGAAGCAGGGAGGCTGCCGCTGGGCAGCCCCACCTCGCACCACTCGGACGCCATGATGGACTGCGGGTATGAGGTCTCCCCGCCCATCCTAGCGCGCCGAGGCCATTCGGTGCTTGGAAAACCGCGAGCACGGAGCTAGAGTAGACTGCAGCCGCCGCTCCTGTTGCCGCTAGAGTGGAGAGGTTGGCAGGCGGGAAGGAGGGCTAGTATGCCGGGCTGGAGCTGGTGGCAGTGGGTACTCGTCATGGCGGGCACGGTGCTCGTGAGTGCACTCACCAGAGGTGTATTGAACACGCTGTTGTGCGGTGCCGGCCTTACCCGCATGCGTCGAACCTCCCGAGTGCAGGCCATGATCGACCGATGCGAGGGAGCGCTGCAGGAGATTGCCCAGTCCCGGGAATCGCCGGACATGTCGGACGCAGAGACCGCACTCCACGTTGCGATGCTTGAGGAGAATCTCCAATGGGCTCGAGGGCTGCTGTTCGTTGAGCTAACGCGCCGCCCGTGGCAGAAGCTGCCCCCGTGGCGGCCCCCACGACCTACGATATCCGAGATGCTCTCCTCCAACGTGGCTCACGGAGTGTTCGAGTTGAGTCGACGCAAGGGCGCAGAAGGGGGCTGACATGTCCGCGGGCAACACCCTTCTTTGGGCGCGAAAGCCGCGGCCATGCACCGGGTAGCTGTATCCCATAAGGATCCCCGAGCTCTAACAGGGCAGTTGCGGCTCTGCAACCTTGACCTCATATGCTTCACCGCGGCGGGACGTGTTGGTCCGTCTCGGTTCGATTGTTTGCTCGGGGCCTCTGTTGGTCCTGACATCCCCAGCGCGTGCCTTCTGTGTTTGGTGTCCTCACTGCCGGCTCGCTTCCGGCAGCGACGCCCACGCCCCCGAGCACTTCGACTTCCTTCGCCTCGGGGTTTCTCACCGCGCGCCGCGGCTGGGCGGAAGCGACAGATCTCGCGAACTGCCACTGCGTGACAGCGCCTTGACGTCAAGACAACAAGGGACTAGAGTGCCGTCATGGAGACGCCACAGAAGCGCGCCACTGTGTACCTCGATCCGGCGATCCACCGGGCGCTGCGGCTCAAGGCGGCGGAGACGGACCGAACGATGTCCGATCTCGTGAACGAGGCCGTCAAGCTCTCGCTTCTCGAGGACGCGGAAGACCTGAGCGCGTTCGATGAGCGAGCCTCAGAGCCCAACCTGCTGTTCGAGGACGTGGTCAAGGAGCTGCGGCGGCGTGGCAAGATATGAGGTCCTGATCAAGTCGTCGGCACGAAAGGAACTCGAGGCCGTCGGCTCGAAGAAGGACCGCCAGCGTATCGTCAGGGCCATTCTGAGGCTCGCTGACGATCCGCGACCTCTCGGATGCCGCAAGCTATCGGGCAGAGACAAGTACCGAGTCCGCTGCGGCGACTACCGGGTCGTGTACTCAATCCAGGATGTCGTCCTCGTGGTCACCATCGTGAAGGTCGGCCGCCGCCGCGATGTGTATCGGTGAGCCGTGCGCTCTGACGACCGATCGGAAGGTAAGGCAGATGAACGAAACGCTGCGGACGATCCACTCGTCGCGAACGATTCACGGCGACTTCTCGGACCGCGAGGTTAGCGACGCCGATCTGACCACGATCCTCGAGGCCAGCGTCCGCGCGGCCAACGCGTCCGGCCGTCAGAGCTATGCGATCGTCGTCCTCGACGATCGGGCCAAGATGAAGGACCTCTTCTTCTGCCAGGGCAGCCGGGCTCTCATCTTCTGCGTCGACTACACGCGGATCATGGCCCTGGCGAAGCACCTCGAGCATGAGTTCGATAGCGACCACATCATCGGCTTCATCACGGGAACCATGGACACCGTGCTCGCGGCCCAGACCGCCGTCATCGCTGCGAAGTCGCTCGGCATCGACTCGATGATCACGAACGGCCTGCATCGAAACAGCCTCGACAAGGTCTACGAAGCCCTGAAACTGCCACCCACATCATGCTTCCCGCTCGCCACTGTCGTCCTCGGCTACCCGCGCCAGGAGCCGCCGTACCAGAAGGGTCGCCTTGAGCTCGACGCGATCGTTCACCGCGGCGAGTACCGCGCCCACACGGAGGCGCAGCTCGACAAGATCGTCGCACAGTACGACGACGTCTCGAAGCACGCGGGCCTCATCCCAAACTGGCAACAGCAGGGCTTCCGGCACTACCTCGACTGGTTCTACACCAAGTGGACCGGCACGCCCGCACCAAGGGGAGTCGTCACCGGGAAGATCCTCGAGTTCCAGGAGCGGCTGGCGAGGAGCGGATTCTGGTGGCCGACGGCGTAGATTCGGATCCACAGGCTGCGTGACCCGAGGGCGGCGGCGCAGCCTGCCTGAGAGAGGAGTGGGCGAGACTGTCGAGATCGCCGCGGGGTGAATCGACGATGAAGACACAACGCGGGCAGGTTCGATCGTTGACGAAAGACGACGTCGCCCAGATCGTCGAGCTGTCGCTTCTCGCCTGGGAGCCGGTGTTCAGGTCGATGGAGAAGGTCCTCGGCCCGCGGATCTTCCACCTCATTTGGCCGGACTGGCGGAAGATGCCAGCGAGCTTGCTTCGAAGGTGGATGCGCTTTGCGGCAAGCTGAGGGGGCGTCGCAGGCGCCTGCCGGGCGACCGACAAGCTCCAGACGTTGGTTGCCGAGCTCGACGACCAGGTGGTCGGGTTCATCGCCTACGAGCTGAAGGGCGAGAGAGGCGAGGTCGTCCTGCTGGCAGTGCATCCGGAGTTCCAGCGTCGGGGCATCGCGACCCAGCTGAATCAGGCAGCTCTCGACGAGATGAAAGCCGCGGGCGCGAAACTGGCCGTCGCCGAGACCGGCGGCGAGGCGGGGCACGCTCCGGCGCGACGTGCGTACGAGAAGGCCGGGTACACGGGCCTGCCGCTCGTTCGGTACTTCAAGGATCTCTAGCATCGCAGGATGACACAATCTCTCACCGCAGAGCGCGCGGAGAGTGACAGGGAGCGAGGAGCCAAGGCTCTCGGATCGCCGGCCGAAGGGTTTGGCGAGAACGAGTCGGTCCCCCCGCCTTCTCCGCGGCGAGCGCTCGTAACCGTGAACCGCGGAGGTCGCAGAGGACGCAGAGTCACTGAACGACACTCCCGGGCCTCATCGTCAGAAGCAGAAGGGCGTGTGAGAACTCTCGGAGACAAGGCATGTTGCTCCTCCGCGCGCTCTGCGGTGAGCTGTGTCTGTGCCCCTTGTCCGGCCGGCGAGGTCCGGTAGACTCCGAGCAGAGACCGGGAGGACGAAAGGACGACCATGTCACAGAAACAGGCCCGCGAGTCGAAGCACTTCGACCTCGTCTCGCTTGCCGACGGGGTCTACGTCTGCATTCACAAGCCGGGGGGTGGCGCGCTTTCAAACGCCGGGATCGTCGACCTCGGCGGCCGGACAGTGCTCGTCGACGCGATGGGCACCGTCGCTGCTGGCCGCGAGCTGCGCGCGACGGCGGAGGCGCTGTTCGGCCGCCCCGTCTCAGCTGTGGTCCTTACGCATCCGCACAGCGACCACTGGATCGGCGCCTCCGCATTCGGTTCGGAGACGCTCTTCCTCGCGACGGAGCCGCTGCGCGAAGCCTGCGTACCGTATGGCCGTGAGCTGGAGGAGGAGTACAAGGACCGCGCGGCGTGGGAGGCGGAGCTCGGCGAGTTGGAGCAGCGTCTCGCGACAGAGCAAGACGAGCGGATGCGCGTGAGTCTCGCAAACGGCATTGCGCACACGAAGATCGTCATGGCGGACATGGCCGACTACGTGCCGCGGTACCCCGACCTGACGTTTGCCGGCCCGCTGACCTTCCACGGCGAGAAGTGGGTGGCCGAGGTGCGCCCTCTCGGGCGCGGACACTCGGCCGACGACGTGGCTCTTCTCCTCCCCGATGACGGGATCGCCTTCATCGGCGATGTCGGGTTCTTTAACACGCAGCCCTTCCTCGCCGACTCCGACCTGGGCCTCTACCGAGAGCAGCTTTGCTTCGTCCTCGGTTCGGGACTCCAGACGCTCGTGCCCGGCCACGGGCCCGTCGGCGGGCGCGCGGAAGCCGAGCAGGAACTTGCCTACTTCGACGTGATGGAGGAGTTGGTCGGCAAGATCGTTTCGCGAGGCGGGTCGCTGGCGGAGGCGAAGCAGATCGCTCTGCCGGCACCGTTCGACGCGTGGCTCGTCGGAGGGATGAATCGCTTCGCCGCGAACGTCGAGTTCCTCTACAAGCGCTTCGGCGGAGTGATTCCTGCGGGCACGTGAGCGCACGCCGCGGACTTCTCAAGCGCAACGGCTTGCCTCCACACCCCCCAATGTGTAGGCTTGTGTGTGGATAGGAGCTCGACGTGCCGACGAATCTACAGCTTGACGATCGGTTGATTGACGAAGCTGTCCGGCTTGGGGGGCACAAGACGAAGCGGGCCGCCGTCACCCAAGCGCTCGTCGACTACACACAGCGGTTGCGCCAGGTCAAGGTGCTGTCGGAGTTCGGCAAGGTCGACTTCGTGCCGGACTACGACTACAAGGCGCAGCGCTCCAAGACATGATGGTTCTTGTCGACACCTGCGTCTGGTCGCTCGGGCTACGCCGGCGGGAGCACAAGGACGATCCCGAGGTACGCGAGCTCGAGACTCTCATTCGCGATGGCCGCGTCCGGCTGATCGGTCCCATCCGACAGGAGATCCTCTCGGGGATCGCGCGGAAGGCGCAGTTCGATCGAATCCGATTGTCGCTTGCCGCCTTTCCGGACCTTCCGATCGCGGCGAAAGACTACGAGCTGGCGGCGAGCTACTACAACCTCTGCCGTTCGAAGGGGATCCAAGGTTCAAACACCGACTTCCTGATCTGCGCTGTTGGAGTCCGACACGAGCACGAGATCTACACAACGGACGCGGACTTCGAGCTCTTCGCGCGATGCCTGCCGATCGTCCTGCACCGGGCGCAGGCGACTCGTGCCGAGCGCGGAAGCTCTGGCGACGGCTGAGAACTCCCTGCGGGCGCAGCAGGACGCACCTGCCGATTGGAATAAAACAGTGTGTTGTGTTACTGTCCGGTCGCTGCTCTCTGATCAAGGAGGACGCCAACACTGTGGCCATCATGAAGAACGCGAGAAAGGTGCTCTACATCCTCTGCGACGTGGAAGGCGCGTCGGGCATCTCGCGTGCGAACTGGAACACGCTACGCCATGGATCTGACCTGTGGCGATCGGAGGGCCGTGCGCTCATCACCTCCGACGTGAAGGCCGTGTGCGAAGCCGCGAACGAGTTCGGCATCGACGACATCATCATCGACGACGAGCACGACGGCGGCAAGCGCGAGTCGAACCTGCTCGTGAGCGAACTTCCTGCGAACGTCCGCTTGCTCCGGCGCCCTCACCTGCCTGGGAAGGCACGGAAGACGGTGCGCGGCGAGCCCTACGGGATGGTCTTCGTCGGTCAGCACGCGATGGCCGGCGGCGGCGGGTTCGCGGCGCACACGATTTGTCTCCAGATCGGCGCCGTGACGCTGAACGGCGTACGTGTGGGCGAGATCGGGCTCGAGCTCGCCATGTTCATGGACGCGCCGCTCCTCGCCGTCGTCGGCGAGGAGGCCGCAGTGACCGAAGCGAAGGTGCTGTGTCCTCGCGTCGTCGGGATCTCCGTGAAGAGCCTCGAGAGAAACTGGTTTCCATCGGCCGACGAGACGCGGCCTGCGATCCGCCGCGGCGTGCTCGACGCTCTGCGCGCTCGCGAGGACCCGACCGGGCTCGATCTCCAACCGCCCTATCGCTTCACGCTCGCGCCGGCTGACGGCTACGTCTTCGATCCCGACAAGAAGATGCCGCTCCGATGGCTCACTCGGCTCTTCTTCTTCCGAGTCTGCGGAGGGAAGCTCACGGAACGCGAAGCGTCGTGGGAGGCGAGGACTGTTCTTCGCGGGCTGTACGCGCTCCACTGCGCTCGGCTCTTCCTGAGGAAGCGGGCGGTCGCGTAAGCTGTCGCGCTTGGGCGCCGAGGGCGTCCCAGGCATCGGGAGGTCGTTCATGCCCATCGCGTTTCCCGCAAGAGACTCCGCGCCCAGCGGGACGCGAACCGATCGCTTTGTCCTCCGCCCGTTGCAGGCCTCCGATGCGGAGCGCGACTACGACGCGGTGATGTCGAGCGCCGCCGAGTTGCGCCGCTGGAGCGGCAGCGACTGGCCGGCCGACGACTTCACGTTGGCCGAGAACCTGGCCGACCTCGAGCGCCACGAGCGCGAGCATGAGAGCGGGGAAACGTTCACCTACACCGTGCTTGCCCCAGACGAGATGCGCTGCCTCGGTTGCGTCTACATCGTTCCCGTGTGGTCTGAGGCCGATCCTCTCTGCGGCACGGGCACTTCCGGAGCCTGCGTCGGCTTCTGGGTTCGCGCGTCGGAGGTGGCTCGGGATCTCGATCGGCACCTCCTCGCTGCGCTCCGAGAGTGGCTGCGAACGGAGTGGGCCCTTGATTGCGTCCTGTTCACGAACTACGCCGCCGACGCGCGGCAAGCCGCTCTCCTCGCCGAGACCGGCATGTCGCGACTCCCGCTCGTGTGGCCGGACGGGCGCACGGGTTGGGCTTTCCGCATGGAGCACCCGAGAGCCGCAGGACGCGCGGACAGGAAGGCGCTCGTGCGCGAATACGTCGAGACGCCTCGCCCTGCCGGCGTCTACGGCATCCGGAACACGGCATCCGGGAAGACCTTCCTCGGGTCAAGCGCCAACGTTCCTGGGATTCTCAACCGCCAACGATTCCAGCTCGAGAACGGCTCGCATCCCGACAAGGAGCTTCAGGCGGATTGGAGCAAGCTTGGCCCCGGGTCCTTCACCTTCGAGACGCTGGATCTCCTCACCCCGTCAGACGACCCCGGGTACGATCCGACGAACGACCTCAAGGCGCTGAAGGCGATGTGGTTGGAGAAACTGGCGGAGGCAGGCGCTTCACTCTATCCACGATCGCGGCGGGACGGATAACTCGGAGCAGGGAAGTACGCACGCATGCTCCTCGGAGCTCTCTGGACGGTAGAATCCTCCATCCATGAACAGCACGTCGGGGGAGTACACGGAACGGGTTCGGGACTGTATCCTCGACCGCGAGTCGTTCGTCCGCGCTGTGTTCAGCGGATGCCAGCCCGGCACAACGCTTCCGTGGATCAAGGTCGTCGTCCGCCCCGTGCGCGTCCACGGGGGGCTGCGGTGGCAGATCTCCCGCTTCGACGAAGAGAAGGACATCAGCAAGAACTACAACGCGGACGAGATTGCCGGACAGGTCGACGGGCTTCTTGCGCTCGCGTTCACGAACATCCACGCCGAGACGACAGCTTGCCGTCTCGAGATCCGGATCACGAAGAAGGGCAAGCCCTTCCTCCGCGAGGTTCCGTTGGGGGCGCCGCGCGCAACCGTGGACCTGTCTCACGATCGCGAGAAGAAGAAGATCCTGTCGCTCGTCGGCTCAGCGCCGTACCTTGAGGCGGTGGGAATCCTGACGAAGAGCGGCAAGGTCAAAGCAGACCGGCAAGGCAAGCTCCGTCAGATCAACGAGTTCCTGCGGCTGGTTGAGGAGACCGGCGTCTTCGTGGCGGGGTCGACGAAGCCGGTCCACATCGTGGACTGCGGCTGCGGGAACGCCTACTTGACGTTTGCCATCTACCACTACTTGAACGACATCCTGAGGCTTCCCGCCGAGGTGGTGGGCATCGATGTGAAGGCGGATCTTCTCGAGCGGCACTGGGAGAAAGCGCGGTCGCTCGGATGGGATCGGCTCGCCTTTGAGGTCGGCTGCATTGCCGAGTACCGTCCGGCAGTCGCTCCGGATGCTGTAGTCGCTCTTCATGCGTGCGACACGGCGACGGACGATGCTTTGGCGCAGGGCATCCGCTGGGGCAGCAAGCTCATCCTGACCGCGCCCTGTTGCCAGCACGAGCTGCAGGAGCAGTTATCGCGCATTCCCGGGCCCGCCCCGTTCCGGGCCGTCTCGCGCCACGGCATTCTCGGGGAACGCTTGGGGGACATCCTGACCGACGCATTCCGGGCGGCCATTCTGCGGGTCATGGGGTACCGCACGGACGTGATCCAGTTCGTTTCCATCGAGCACACCGCGAAGAACCTGATGATCCGCTCCGTCTGGACGCCCGAATCCGCAAGCCGACGCTCCGCGGAGGAGTACCAGGCGCTGAAGGAGTATTGGCGGGTGACGCCGTACCTCGAGCGGCTGTTGAGCGGGGAGCTTCGGGAGCGGCTCGAGCGCGCCACGAGCACTCCGGACGACGAGGCCGATCCACAGGCCGCAGCCGGTGAGTAGGCGCCGAGGCCGACCGCCATCGAGAGGTGAATGTGCGAGGAAGGAACGGGGGTCCGGCAGTGATCCGCCCGATGAGGCGAGGGGAAGAGGTTGCCTGCGAGGCGATCCTTCGTGCGCTGCCCGAGTGGTTCGGAATCGAGGAGTCGCTCGTGGGCTACGTGCGCGACTGCATGGCGCTCCAGACGTCGGTGGTCGACGTCGACGGCGTCGTCGTTGGGTTCCTAACCCTGGAGCCGCTGGGCCCGCGGTCTGCCGAGATCCGCGCTGTGGCCGTCGCGCCCGAGCACCATGGCCGTGGCTATGGGCGGCTCCTGGTCGAGCACGTCGAGCATGCCCTGCTCGGGCGTTCCGTGGATACCCTGCAGGTCAAGACGCTCTCGGCGTCCGACCCAGATCCGAGCTACCGGCGCACGCGCGGCTTCTACGAGCGCCTGGGGTTCCGACCGCTTCGGGAGACTCTCGAGTGGGGCGAGGCGAGTCCGTGCGTTGTGATGGTGAAGCATCTTCGATGTGCGTCCACGTAGCCTTCTCGGCTTCGGCGAGTGGTCCGTGGTGGGCGAGCCTCACCGTCTGGGCGATCGTGAACGCCGTTAACGTCCTGCAGGCGGCGGGATTCCTCTCGCGCATCTGGACGCGCAGCATGGCGACAAACCACGCGCTTGGGTACGTCATCGTGGCGCTTGCCCTTCCTGCCGTCGCTGCTCTCGTCACGTTCGTCCGCGCAAGAGCAGCATGGCTCTTGTGGAGCGGGCCCGCCGTCTTCCTCGCCTTCGTCGGCCTGATGGTCGTTGTGGACTATGCCGTGCCAATGGAGTTCCGGTCACCGGCGCGCCCCGCGATTCTCGTGCCGTATCTCGTTCTCTTCTTTGGGGCGATCGTTCTCATGGGCCTACCGATGTTCTCTCTCAACCGGCGGCTGTGGCTCGTCACCGTGGCTTCCTCCGCCCTTCTCCTCGGCTCGATGGGCGCCGCGCTCCGCGCGGGCGTCGGCTGAGCACGGCCTGGCAAGCAGGCGCCGTGTGATCGCGGGACACCTCCCAAGGCGTCCGGAGTGAGGACGGAGTGCAGACCACTTCTTCAGGATGACGCCGAGTCGGCGCGCGAAGCGATCGGACGGGTCAGGATCGGCAACCCGGGCCGGCGGCCGAGCCCGGCCTGCCTCCGCGCGTTCCCCGGGTGAACCGCACCGGCTCATCTGGCCCGGTCTGAGATGTCGGGTCCGCGAAAGCGAGTTGGCGCGGGTGCTGTGGATGAAGTAGCGTACAGCGATGTTCCGGGCAATGGGGAGGGAGACATGAAGGTAGGGATCGTCATCTACTCGCAA
>Ga0172365_10000369_pt1 | contig 29465 bp, 34 predicted proteins | sample LakKivSesite48cm_FD_114535 | JGI IMG/M metagenome (GOLD analysis project Ga0172365, IMG submission 114535) | Sediment microbial communities from Lake Kivu, Rwanda - Sediment site 48cm | ecosystem: Environmental > Aquatic > Freshwater > Lake > Sediment | place: Rwanda: Western Province, Lake...
ACTGATGCCACAACCGAAGGCGAAACCATTGCTTTATACGCTAGCCGACAGCTGGGAGAATTAAAAAAGAGTTATCCTCAATTGAAGATAACTCGTCTTGGCCGCGGCCTCTCCACTGGCTCCGAACTTGAATATATGGACGAAGACACCCTAGCAAACGCTTTATTGGGAAGAAAATAGCTAAGCGGCGATGATTTCTTTGATTTCTATTTCGGTAAAGGGCTGACGATGGCCCTTTTTTGTTTGTTCGCGCTTTTTGGCTTTGTATTTGAAAATTATAACTTTCTTGCCCTTGCCCTGCTTTAAAATTTTGCCAATTACTTTGGCATTTTTTATTAATGGCTTGCCGATTTCAATAATTTTATCTGTGGCAAAAAGTAAAACTTCGGTGAATTTTACTTCAGCACCTTCTTCGCCATTAATCTTCTCTATTTTTATTTTTTGTTTGGGGGAAACTAAATACTGCTTTCCCCCAGTTTTGATAACTGCCAACATAATTTTGAAATCAGAATAAAATTTTTCTCGTGAGCGTGAGGGCAATCTATTGCCATCAACCGTTATCTGCTTCGTGAACAAGAAAAATTTTTATTCTGATTTTTCTAATCTTCTATGTGTTTTGGCCCTTCGATTTCCAACGGCTCTACTTTCTCTTTCCCTTCGGTTAATTTTGCTGTATCTTTCTCAATTTTGGCAAATTCTTTATAAACTTTATTGTAAGTGGAAACCGTGGTTCCCAAGTGTGTTCCCAGCTTAGTAAGAAATTCATTATAATTCAAGAGATGCTTCCTTAAAACCTCAACTCTTTCCAAAATATCTTTAGCTGATTCTTCAATTTGCAAAGCCCTTAACCCCTGCAAAACCGTTTGTAAATAAGCATAAAAAGAAGTTGGCGAAACCACAATCACGTGTTTTTCCTTAAAAGCATATTCAATCAAATCATAAGTGCTGATTTTTACTGCCCCGACCTGATTTATCAATAAATCGTAATAAATTCCCTCTGAGGGAATAAACATAAAAGCAAAATCCATTGTCCCCTCACTCGGCCGAATGTATTTGGCAGTTTCCTCAATTCGGTTTTTTAAGTCCTGTTTTAAAAGTTTTTCCAATTCCTCCCGTCTGGTTGAATCCTTTTCATTCAAAATCCGGTTATAATTTTCTAACGAAAACTTGGAATCAATAGGAATAATTTTGTCTTTGATAAAAATTACCGCATCAGCCACTTCTCCATTTTTAAATTTATATTGCAGTTTATACTGATTGGGCTGAAAAACATTTTTCAACAAGGTTTCCAAAAAATACTCGCCCAAAATTCCCCGCTGTTTGGGATTGGCCAAAATATCGGTCAATTTCCCCAGTTGCTCTTTAACATCTTTAACGTGCTGGCTGTCAGCGTGAACTTTTTCCAGCTGCGCAGTAATGTCTTTGATATGAGTTGTGGCATCGCGAGCAATTTTTCCGCTTTCCTCTAACTGCTTCTGCAGGGTTTCCAAATTTTTCTCCCGCGATTCCGCCAGCTCTTTCCTAATTTCTTTGATTTCATCAATCAATCCTCCCTCCTTTTTGCCAAAAATCAGGTACAAAACAGCACCCAATAAAACAAAAATTATTATGTAGAGAAAATAAGTCATTAATAGTATATTACTATTTTAATAAAAACTCTGCAACTAGAAATCCAATATAAAAAATAATTAAAAATAATCCTTCTTTCCAAGAAATTTTGTTTTTAGTGGCCGTAAAAATATTAGCAATAAAAATAGATATCATCATAAAAATTCCACCTATATAAACAATATTAATATTTTCAATCCTAATAGGCCTTATTACGGCTGTCAGACCCAAAACAAAAGTTGAGTTGACTACGATACTACCAATTAAATTTCCTAAACTCAAGCCCTCATGCTTGGCAATCACTGCCCCAATCCCAAAAACCATTTCCGGCAAAGAAGTGCCTAAAGCAACTAAAATTATTCCTATTAAAATCAGGGGAACATAGAGTTCTTTAGCAATTAATTTAGCGCTCTCTATTACTAACCAGGAACTTAAAAGCAAAACAGCCGAAGCTATTATAAAGTAGAAAATATTTTTCAGTAGTTTTTTAAATCCCTCCAAATCTTTTTTCATATGATCTAATCTTTTTCTGAATGCGTCTTTACTTCTTAAAATATGATAGATATACCAGCCGAAAACAATTATCAAAAGCACTCCCTCACTTCGAGAAATTTGCTTATCAAAAAGCAAAAGGAAGGGCAATAAAGCAATAAAAAATACAATCCAAGCATCTTTTTTTACAATTCTGCTTTCCACATTTAATCCTTTGGCTATAATGGCCACAAATCCCAAAATAAAAGTAAGTTTAAGAATATTCGAACCAATAACATTTCCCAGAGAAATAACCGGAACACCCTTAATGCCAGCGGCAATCCCCACAACCAGTTCGGGCAAAACTGTAACAAAGGTCATTAAAATAAAAGCAAAAACATATTCAGTCAATCTAAAATAAGCAGACATCATTGTCAAAACCCTTACTAAAACAACTCCACTTCTAACAAGGGCATAAGAAGCAATAACGAAAAGTAATAAATACAAAACTATCATAATTTATCTTTTTTCTTAAAGAAAAATTTTATTACTTCAATCAAAATCAAATTGATTAATCCTAAGATTAAAATCAAAACCCAGTCAAAGAAATTCAAAGAAATGGTCTTAAGTAAATTTTGGAAAATAGGAACATAAACAGCTACCAATAACATGGAAATGCTAAAAACCATTCCTCCAATTAAATAAAGATTGGAAAGTGGGTTGTATTCCCAAATATTCTTTCTTAAGTTTTTGCAGGAAAAAGCATAAAAAATAGAATCAATGGCTAAGACAGCAAAAATTATCGTTCTAATTTCGGCCAAGGGCAGTCCATCGGTAAAAAGCCATAGAAATAAACCCAAAAGGATTAAATCAGTAACTATGCCAAAACCAAAAATTATTGTCTTCATCTCTTGATTTAAAAGCGGACTCTTGGGGTCTTCTGGTTTTCTTTTCATTATATCTTTTTCCTTCGGCTCAAAAGCTAAAGCTATGCCTTGAGGACTGCCTTCTATTAAATTTTCCCACAGAATTTGGGCGGGCAAAATTGGCAAAGGCAAACCGCCGATAATACTTGCCCCGATTAAAATTATTTCTGAAAAACATTGGGATACCTGTAAAGTAATGGTTTTTCTAATATTGTCTATAATCCCCCTACCCTCTTTAACTGCGGTAACAATAATTGAAAAATTATCAGTCAAAAGAATTAAATCTGAGGCCTCTTTGGCTACGTCTGTTCCAGAGCCAAGAGCTACTCCAATATTGGCTTTTTTTAGGGCTGGGGCATCATTAACGCCGTCTCCAGTCATGGCTACCACTTCTCCTTTTTTTTGCCAAGCCTCGACTATTCTTAATTTTTGTTGCGGCTCCATTCTGGCATAAATAGTAATATCTTTCAACCTTCTTTCAAATTCCTTATCGCTTAATTTCTCAAATTCATCTCCTTTGATAATATTTTTTGATTCCGCAGAAATTCCCAATTCGTTGGCAATGGCTTGAGCTGTAAAGGGATGATCGCCAGTGATTATAATCGGCTTCATCCCTGCTTTCTGACAAGTCTTTATGGCTTCTTTCACATCATTTCTTAAAGGATCTTTCAAAGCAATAAAAGCCACAAAAACAATTTCTTTTAAATATTTTTCGTAAATATTTTGTTTTGTTGTCTCTGAAAGCTCTCCGATTTCTAATTGTTTGTTTAATTCCAAAGAAAGAGAATCTTTGGATAGTTTTTTGTAAGCAACGGCTACCAATCTTAGCCCTTGACTATTAAATTTTTCATATCTCTTAGTTAATTCATCTAACTTATTTTTTGATAAATTCTCATGTCCTTTATTGGTCTCGAAATACTTAGCTCTTTCTAAAATAATCTCTGGCGCTCCCATAATATAAATTATTTCCTGAGTTTTCCCAAATTGATGGAGGCTGGCCGAGTATTTATAAACTGGATCAAAGGGCAAATTATCTATCCGAGGTTCTTCCTTTTCTAAATTATCTCTTCTTAGACCCGATTCTACTCCAGCTAAAACAATGGCCTTTTCTGTTGGTCTACCTCTGATTATCCATTTGCTCATGGGTTCTTTTATATTTTCGATAAATGCCTCACTGCAAAGAATACCAATTTTTAAAACCAATTCTCGAGGGAAATCTTTACTATCAGCAAAAACATCGGCTACCATCATCTTCGCCTGAGTCAGGGTGCCTGTTTTGTCTGTGCAAATAACCGAGGTCGAACCCAAAACCTCGGCTGCCACCATTCTTCTGACTAAACCTTTTTGTCTTAAAATTCTTTCCATGCCTAGGGCTAGAATTACGGTAATCGCTACAGGCAAACCCTCGGGAATGGCTGCCACGGCTACGGCTATCGAGGTAACAAACATTTCTAAAAGGTTTCTTCCGGTCAAACTCCCTACCACAAAAATGCCCACACAAATAGCTCCTACAACAATGGCAATAATTTTACTAAAATAAACTATTTTTTCTTGATAGGGAGTTTTTTCCTCTTTCAATTCCTTAATAGACAAAGCGATTTTCCCTATCTCGGTATGGAGGCCCGTACCAATAACCAGCGCTTTACCCCGACCATTTTCAACCACTGTTCCCATATAAACCATATTTTTTCTATCAGCCAAAAGGGTTCCCTCTGGTAATTTATCCAAAGATTTATCAGCTGCTAACCATTCGCCGGTTAAAATTGATTCATTAACTTTTAAAGAAAGATTTTCAATCAATCTAGCATCGGCTGGGATCTTATCTCCTGACTGAAGGATTATAATATCTCCAACCACTAAATAGGTCTGATTTATTTCTTTTTTCCCGCTATCTCTGACTACTACTGCTCTTTCTCTGACTATTTTTTTCAAACTAGATAAAATATTAGAGGTTTTGTTTTCTTGAAAATAACCAATAGCAGAATTTAAAAAAACAGCGGCAAAAATTACCACTGAATCAGTCCAATCCCGCAAAGCCAAAGTAACCACGCCGGCAATAACTAAAATATAAATTAAAGGACTCTTAAATTGCTCAAAAAATATTTTGATTTTAGAAATAGGTTTCTCTTCCGGTAATTTATTAAAGCCAAACTTATGAAGCCGTTTCTGGGCTTCTTTTTCGGAAAGTCCGTTTTTACTCGTCTTTAAGTGCCGAAGCACAGCTTCGGCACTCATACTATGCCAACTTTCGTTTGTTTCTCTTAAAGCTTCCATTATATTTATATTTTATCATAAATTTGAGATATAAAAAAATCCGCCTTCGTCCCGCAACTGCAGGACTACGGCGAGACAAGCAGCCCCGACGGGATTCGAACCCGTATTGTTGGAATGAGAATCCAACGTCCTAAACCATTAGACGACAGGGCCGCAATAAAAGAATAACAAAATCGAATTTTAAAATCAAGGATAAAAATTTGTTTTCACTGAGACAATTTCGCAGGCAAAATACATGGTTCTCCGACCGCAGTCGGAGAATTTTGCCGAGAATTAGTGCGGCCACTCGCTGGGGTGGCCGACACGTGTCGACATGAAAATAAATTTTTATCCTAATTTACTAATAACTCTCTTGCTTTTTCTGGCTCAGCCATTATTTCTTTGATAATTTTCTCCATTTTCATTGCTCGCGAACCTTTTACTAAAATTATATCCCTCTCTTTTATTTGTTCTTGAACAATTTTCCCCGCCTCATCAGAAACATCAAATTGAAATATTTTCTTTTCATCAAATCCGTATCTAATTGCCGATTCAGCGATAAATTTTGCTCGCGGCCCAATGGTAAAAATCAAATCAGCTATCTCAGCAGTTTTTCTTCCTACTCTGCGATGGGCTTCTGGCGCATATTCACCAATTTCCAGCATATCACCCAAAACCACAATTTTTCTTCTCCCCTCAAAAATCTTCAAGCTGTCTAGGGCTGCTTCCATGGATAACAAAGCCGCATTATAAGAATCATCAACAATTAAAGTATTCTTGATGCCTTTAATTAAATGCATCCGACCGGCCATTGGTTGAAGTTCTTTTAAAGCCTCGGCAATTTCTACTAAATTCAAGTTAAAAACAATTCCCACCATAGCGGCAGCTAGCGCCGAATATAAATGTTGAACGCCTAAAACATTGAATAATTTAGCCGGAACAGTATTGCCTTTAAATTCTAATTTGAAATTCAGTTCACTAATATTACCGTTTACCCCGATTTTTAAATCATAATTTGTCGCTCGCATATCAGCTCTTTCTTTTAAGCCATAAGTTAAAACCTTTCCCTTAATCCCTTCGGCTATTTGTCTTACTCTATCGTCATCATAATTTAAAACTGCTATCTCGTCCTCTTTTAGAGAGGTAATCAAAGTTTTCTTTTCTCTGGCAACTTGTTCTGGATTTTCGAAGAATTCTACGTGGACCGGAATCTCCCCCAGGGCAGTAATTACTCCAACTTTAGGATGTACAAAATCAACTAAATATTTGATATCTCCGGGTCTATCGGCTCCCATTTCTAAAACCAAAAAACCGGGATAAGAAATCCTAAAGATAATCATCCAGAATATTTTTATAAATTTTATCAACCAGCCGAAAATTGACCGACCAGCTGTTTCTAAGCCGAAAATTGTTAGGGGCACGCCAATCTCATTATTGTAATTTCGCTGATTGCGCCTAACTTCTTTTTCTCCGAAATGAGATTTTAAAACTTGATAAATCGCCTCGTTAGTAGAGGTCTTACCCACACTACCAGTAACCGCAATAATCACTGGTTTGTATTTACTCAATACTGACCTGGCTAAAATTTTTAGAATTTTTTGAAGAAGTCTGCGCATATTATTGACTAGGTGGTATTTCATAATAGTTTAATACGTATTCGGCAATTTGATGAGCGAGGGGAGTAATTGAATCAGCCGAAAATGCAAAACCCTTTGGTTTATCGATTTTTATCAAAAGAGAAAATTGAGGATTAAGAGCCGGGAAAAATTCTCCGAAAGTATGAATGGTTTCTTCGGTATAACCGCCATTCACCAAATCCGGAATCTGAGATGTGCCAGTTTTACCAGCAATTAAATATCCAGGAACGCCTGCCTTTTTACTATAGCCATTTTTAACCACACTAACCATCATAGCAGTTAAACGCGAAGCTGTCTCTGACGAAATTACTCGTCTAATTTCTTTCGGCTGAGTTACTTTTTCTTCACCATTTTTATAAATAATTTTTTCCACCATATATGGTCTAAGTAAAATACCGTCATTCGCAATGGCTGAAAGAGCAGTAATTAATTGTATAGAGGTAACAGAAATTCCCTGACCAAAAGAAGCAGTAGCATAATCCACATTTCTATTTTTTTTGAGATTTGAAATGTTCCCTTTTTCTTCTCCGCTCAAATCTATACCTGTTTTCTGGCCAAAACCAAATTTCTCAACATACTTTTTAAAATCATCTTTTCCCAATTTCTGCTGAGCGAAAATCGCTCCGCTATTTAATGATTTCTCTAAAACTTGGGTCATGGTCTGAATTCCTTCAGCTTTCTCCAAGGCATTTTTAATAATTTGTCCATCTACCTCGGTAAATCCTTTGTCTTCATAAGTGGTATTGGGCTCAATTACTCCTTCATTCAAGGCTCCAGCCATGGTAATGGGCTTAAAAATGGAACCCGGTTCATATGCCTCGGAAATAGCCGGGTTTAAAAATAAATTAGGATTTTCAACTTCATTGTATTTATTGGGATTAAAATTTGGCCAACTAGCCATTGCTTTTATAGCCCCGGTTTTTACCTCCATAATAATAATCATTCCACTCGGCGCTTGGAGTTGCTTAATTGTTTCTTTTAATTTTTCCTCAACAAAAAATTGAATGTTTGGGTCAATAGTTAAAATTAAATCAACACCGTCTTCGGGTTGAGTTAAAATTGTATCGTCCACGGAAATTATTTGACCCAAACTATCTCTTCTCGCTTCAACATAACCAACTTTTCCAGCCAATTCTTTCTCATAGTATTCTTCTACTCCATATCTCCCTACTTTTTTATCCCCATCAAAACCCACAAATCCTATCACCTGACAAGCCATTTCATTAGCTGGAAAATAACGCCAATTTTCAGATTCAAAATGAATGCCTTTAAGATTAAGTTCTTTAATCTTGTTAATCGTATCTTCGTCAACTTTACTTTTTAAAGGTTCATAAGGATCGTCTATTTTATTTATTCGCTCTCTCAAAACCCCCTCATCAACTCCTAAAAGAGGAGATAGTTTTTCAACTGTCTCCTCTTTTTTTTCTATTTCTTTTGGCACGACGTAAACCGTCCAAAAATCTTTGTTAATCGCTACTGGAAAAAGGAGGGAGCGAGAATCACTGTTGGTATGTTTATCTTTCATAAATATCTCGCCCCGAGAAGGATAGATAGTCTGAAAAGCTTGATGCTGATTAGCAGCCAGGGTTTTATAAAAACTGTGCTTTAATACCTGGAGAGTAAATAGACGAAAAATTACAATAGCAAAAATTAAACCAATAAAAAAAATTAATGTATAGAAGCGCCAATTTCTCATAGGAATGATTCTTTTTATCTTGCTGCCACATTGGCTGGTGGCAAAGCGAGATACTCAATGGCCTGGGCTTTCATCATGCCAAAACTTTCACTTTTCAATTGGAGAATATTTATTGATTTTAAATCAGAAATATTTATCTGTAAGACTTTGTTCTTATCTTCCAGATCATTTATTTGTTTTTTTAGAGCCGTAATTTTATAACCCTTAGTAGCCATGCTGTTTACTTGTAAAATATAAAAGAAACCACTAAGTAATATAATAAAAAGCAAAACTAAAACTAAAAGTTTTTTAGTCTTAATCTTTTGTGATTTTTCTTCGCAAACCGAGGATTGAGAACGGATAATATTTGAATGGACCAAACTTATAACTGTCATAATATTTTACTTTAGAACCTTGGGCGGGGGTCAGCCCCGCCTAAGATTCTAAGGTTAATCCTTAGAGTCCCTTTTTTAAATTTTTATTGCTGCTCGCAGTTTAGCACTGCGGCTGCGATAATTCATACTAATTTCTATTTCATCAGCAATAGCCGGTTTATCAGTCAAAATCTTTATCTTCCCCTGATTCTCTTGTTCTTTGAAGAAATTTTTCACAATTCTATCTTCTAAAGAATGAAATGAAATAACCACAACTCTTCCTTGAGGAGCAATTATTTCGATTACCTGTTCTAACCCGGCTTTCAGATTTTCTAACTCATCATTTATAACTATTCTTAAGGCCTGGAAAATTCTAGCTAAGACCCGAGACAGACTTCCGCGAAGAGTTAGGCTGAAAGGAATGGCCTTTTTTATCGCGTTCCTTAATTGAAAAGTAGTTTTTATAGGAGCTAATTTTCTTTGTTTAACAATTTCTCTTACGATTCGCCAACTATATTTTTCTTCCCCGTATTTTTTAAAGATTTCTACCAAACTTTCTTCTGGCCACTGATTAATTATTTCTTCAGCTGTTACTTCCTGCTTTCCATTTAAAATCATTATCAATGGTTCATTTTTTTTATAAGTAAATCCCTTGCCACTTTCTTCTATTTGCCAATTTGATAAACCTAAATCAAACAGAATTCCATTAACAACTAAAAAATTTTTCTCGGTAATAATTTTTCGCAGGTCTTTGAAGTTTCCTTGAACAAGAGTAAGTCGCTCCTGGGGTTCAATTCTTTTTAAAGATGCAAGATCAATATCAATTCCTAAAACCTTTCCATTGGGGGCAGTCTTTTCTAAAATAGCTTTGGCGTGACCAGCTTCACCAATGGTACAATCAACAAAGTTCTCTCCTGGTTTAGGGTCTAAATATTCTATAACTTTATCCAAGAGAACAGGTATATGCATAGAAATTAAACGCCCAATTCTCCCAATCTTTCAGCTATATTATCAACTTCTTTTTCGTTTTGACGTTTAAAAGTATCCCATTTTGCTTTATCCCAGATTTCTAAACGATTATAAACTCCGGCAATGATTACATTCTTTTTTAATTGGGCGTAGTTTTTCAAATAATCAGGGATAAGGATTCTGCCCAAACTATCTAAATCCACTTCACTTGCTCCAGCTAGCATCAGTCTGCTAAAACCCCTAGTATCTTTCTGGCCAATTGGTAAATTACTCAGCTTCTCTACTAATTTCTGCCATTCTTTCAAGGGAAAAATAAAAAGACAGTTATCCAATCCTCTGGTAATAACTGCTTTTAATCCAAGTTCCCTCCTTAGCTTGGAAGGTATAGCCAATCTCTTTTTCGCATCAATAATATGAGTATATTCGCCAATCAACATAATTACTTATCCCCAGAAATTCTTACTTATTAACACTTTTATCCACAATTTAACACTCTACTTAAATCTTATTCCACTTAAAATAACCATGTCAACCCCTCGACTTCGCTCGGGGCAAGCCCCTATAAAAATAAAAATTAGCTTCAAAAAGCTAATTTCTCTTAAAAATTATCCACACTTTATTAACATCCCTAGCCTATGTCGCTTGCCTTGATTTCAATAAAATCCCCTCTTTTAAGGTTTTGCTCTAATATTCTTTTCGCAATTCTACTCTCGATCTCATCCTGAATTACCCGTCTCATCGGTCGGGCGCCAAATTCAGGTTGATAACCCAGTTCTACTATTTTTTCTATTAAATCTGGATTAACTACCAAACGAATCCCCATTCCCTCCATTAATCTTTTAGATAAATCGTTCATCATTAAAATTGCTATCTGGATTAAATGTTCATGGGTCAAAGGCCTAAAAACCACAACTGCATCAAAACGATTCAAGAACTCGGGCTTGAAAACTCCCTGCTTTAACAAATAATCAGTCAGATCGTCCTTAAAAGAATCTAGACTTTTTCCTTGTTTTACATTTTCCCGAATTAATTCTGCTCCAGCATTTGATGTACCAATAATAATACAATCAGTCAAACTCACTTTTTTACCAAAAGCATCGGTCAGCCATCCCTCGTCAAAAACCTGAAGGAATAAGTTTAGAATATTGGGATGAGCTTTTTCAATTTCATCTAAAAGAATGAGGGAAAAAGGATTATCGCTTACTGCTTTAGCAAAAAGTCCCGGCTCGCTCATTTCTACTGAGCCAATGAGACGATTAATTGAAGAAATTTCCTGATACTCAGACATATCAAACCTTATCATTCTTTCTTCTGAGCCATAATAAGCCCCAGCTAAAGCTTTAGAAGTCTCGGTCTTCCCTACCCCAGTGGGGCCCAAAAAGAGAAAACTGCCTATTGGCCTTTTACCGGCTTTTACTCCCACTCTGGCCCTTCTCATTGCTTCGGAAATTAATTTTACTGCTTCCTCTTGATTAACTATCCGTTGATGGATTCTTTGCTCAAGAGCTAAAAGTTTTTCTCTCTCTTCCTCTTGAACCACGCCCACTGGTACTTCCACTCTTTCGGAAATAATTTTATTTATATCTTCAACTAAAATGCTATTCCCTCCTTTACTGACGGTATAAATAAAGGCCTCACTTAAAATATCAATTGCCTTTTCAGGAAAGGGTGCATCTTGAATATAGCGTTCGGTTAATTTGACAACATCCCGTAAAACCCGATAACTTGCCGAAATTTTATATTTTCTCTCCAGCCCCGGCAACATATCTTCTAAAATAAAAATGGTTTGCTCGGCTGTGGCTTCACTAACCTCTACTTTAACAAATAGATTTTTTATGGAAGCATTGTTCTCAATATATTTGTGCCATCCCTCATAAGTGGTAATGCCAATGACTTGAAAATTAGAAGAAGAAAGATATGGCAAAATAACCGACGTAATATCAACCGCAGCTGGACCTTTGTCTGAGCCGAGATAATTATGGATTTCGTCAATGATTAAAATTACATTTCCCGCACTCACTGCCTCGGAAAAGATTATCTTTAATCTTTCTAATATTTCGCCAGGAGTATCTAATCCGGCTAATACTGCCTGCATATCCAATTCCAAAACTCTTTTATCGTTCAAGTTGGAAAAAGACCTACCTTCAACAACTTTTTTGGCAAAGGCATAAGCCACAGTTGAACGACCAGAACCAGAACGACCAACTAACAAAACATTATTTTCTCCACTTCTGGCTAAAATTCTTTCGATGGCATAAATTTCTTTCTGGTGACCAATCAACTGAATAGAAAGATTTTGTTTTGCAATAATCTCGGTAACCTCAACGCTATAACGGTCTAAATTCACTGTATAGCCGGCTGACCATTGTTTGCCGATTCCCCTTTTCTTCATTAAATTTTCTAAACGCCAGAATTGTCTTCTTGCCCTCAGTTGATATTCCAAAGAATCTTCCCAAGCAGTCACGTGGTCAACATCCCCTGATTCCATATTAATTGCGTCTAAAATTTCTTTGAATTTCGGACTTTCTTCGGTCGCTGCCACTAAAAAATCTCTAATTTCAATATGGCGATGGAAGTTGTTAATGGCCAAAAGAGCGGCTTTTTCAAAAACTGAGTTGAATTCTTGATTATTCTTACTATCGTCTTGTCTTAATCTTTCCATCTCTGATTTCAATTTTTCTTTAAATAATTTTTTTTCTAAACCAAGTTTATTAAAAATAAGCTCCCCTCTCGGATCTTCACCCAAGTAGAAAATAATCATAAAAACATTTAAAGCAATTCCTTTTTTCTGGCAAAATTTAACTGCTTTAATTACTGCTCGAGCCACCCGAAAATCCAGGTGCTCGGCCAAATTAAGATTCTTTATACTTACTTCTGAAGAAATTCGCTCAGCCAAAGAAGACTTAATCAGGAAATTTTCTCTCAGAGAATCAAGAAAAGTCAAATAAATTACCCCACTAATAAAAAAACAAAAGCAGATTAAGAAAAGAGCAAAGACTCGCTGACTTGATAATCCTAAAACCCCGGGCTTAAGTAAGGTTAAAAATAAAAATATTGCCACCACAATAAATATGGTATTTAATCCCCTGATAATTTTGGGTGGGAAAATTTCTTCCAAATCAATTGCTTTATAGATGAGATTTTTTCTTCTTAAATCAAACATATTAGAGCAAAAGAATTAAAGCCAAAATAAAAAGCCCAACAATAAGGAAGGGCAATAATAACCAAATAACAAAAAATATGGCTCCCAAAACAATTACTAATAAGAAAAATATAATCCCTACAATAATCGTAAAAAATCTGACAATAAAACCAATACCCCGAGAAATAGAATTGAAAGCAATGTATTCAAAAAATTTTTTAATATCAAAACCGCGAGGCTTGCGAGTGATGTCTCTTCTCCAGGGAGCAAATATTGTCTTTATAAGTAAAGGAATAGAAAAATAATTAAGAGAAAAAATAATATAATTTCTCCAGCCAGTTAAAACATCTTTTACTGCCTCGCCATAATACCAGCGCCAAAAAACCAATGCTATCGGCATACAATTTTATTATACAATATCTCGAATAAATAAAAAACGGCGAGGCACGAAGCGCCTCGCCTACCGATGATTCGTGGCTTAGATTATTGGCTTTTCAGTTTTTCAGCGACCTCTACAGCTTTCTTCTTGAATTCCTCGATCGTGCCTTCATTTTCTATCTCGGCGAAAAATTCCGGTTTGGGCTCTTCTTGGTCTATGGCAAAAAAATCTTTGTTCCTCTCCTTGAGATTCTGGACTATATCATCTGCATCAGTTCCTGGCCAATAATCCTCAAAAGTATTCTTCGGCGGTTGGCTATACTTTTCGCGAAGATATTTTTCAGCAGTTGCTTCGGAAGTAATAATTTTCAGCAGATAATATTTTACGCCCAGTTTGTCTGCCAGTTCTTTAATCGCTTCTCTTCTGTCTTTGTCAACCTGATTTCCATCATAAACAGCAATATATCCGTTTTTAACCAACCATTCCGCAGCATTGAGCAGAACCGTGTAAACATTTGGTCCCCAAGACATTCCCGCTTCTTTTAAAACATATCTGGCGCTGTTCGCACAATTCAAAACCGCACCCTTAAGATTATCAACCAGTGTCTTGGCCAAAAGGGTTCGACCCGACCCAATCATTCCGACAATTCCCACAATAAACGGCTTGTCAGCTTTTTCAGCTGGCAATTTTTCTTGAACCCGCTTCAGGAAATCATCAGCTGCTTTTTGAAGTTTTTCCTCCATATTTATACCTCCTTAATTGTTATAAATTCTATGTTACTAAATACAAATTTGAAAGTCAAGCTTATGGGCGATATCCGGATCGAACGGATGACCTTTGCAATGTGAATGCAACGCTCTAACCAGCTGAGCTAATCGCCCATTAATTCAGGTAATCCGCTTAAATTTAATCTCTCTTTGAGAAATCTTCTTCCAAAACCTGTCTTGAAATATTTTTCTCTTTTTATGGCTGTCTTTTCATTTAAACAAGCTTCGTAATATATTAATTTTAATGGTCTTCGATTTTTGGTGGCATCTACTCTTCCCTTCTGGTGATCGTTAAATCTTCTTTTCAAGTTATCAGTCCATCCAATATAATGCTTATCATCCTTTATACTTAATAATACATAAGTATAACAAAACATATCAATGTGAATGTAACGTTTCCCGCCCGCAACGCCAGCAAGACAAGCCTGCTTGGCTTGCGTGGCGGGCGGGTTACCGCTAAACTACGCGCGCATCTCAAATTACCACAAATTTACTTTCTTAATTAAAATTTCGCTTTTGCCAGTGATTAAATCTCTGACAAACCGGTCGTACATATCATAACGATAATTAAATTCTTTGTTGGTCATTATGGCGCAATTCAATTCCTTACCCACTTCGGCTTCTAAATCTTTGAGAAAATTATTTAACTTGCGATGATTAATTTTATCGCCAACTATCAACAAATCAGCCTTAGCTCCCTCATCTCCGGTAAAAAGACCAGCTAAAACCAATAGTTTTATATTGCCCAATTTTCTCACGCTATTCACTAAATCATCTTTTGAAGAAATAGTTGATTTAAGAACTAAATTTCTTAGTTCCTGAACAAAATCAAAAGCTGGGTTTAGATAATAGACCAGTTTCTTCTCTTTTTTGATCCTACCACTTTTTGTCTTAAATATCAGCCAGGCTTTCTTTTGTTTAATTATACCTATATTCTCCAATTTATTCATTTCTCGACGAAGCAAAGAAATATTACTTCTTAATCGTCTAAAAATTTGTTTAGGTTGAAATATGTCTTTAGAATTTCTAAAGAAAAACTTCAAAAGTTTTACTTTTGCCTGAGATTCAAATAATTGTTCCAAAGCCCCTTTTCCAATATAAACTCTCGGTTTGGCTAATTTTCTCCTTCGAACTCTTTTCCTCTTCCTCGGTTTAATCTTTTTTCTTCGCCTGATTGACTTCGGCTTCCGGCGAATCTTTCTCGGCTTAATCTTTTTAGCCCTTTTCCTCTTAATTACTTTCTTAGCCTTTTTCCTCTTTTTTGCCACTTTTCTCTTTTTAACTATCCTTCTGAGTTTTCTTCTAATTCTCTTTTTCGGCTTTCTCGTCTTAGTTTTTCTGACTACTTTTTTTCTTGTCTTCTTGACTACTTTCTTTACTTTCCTCTTGGACTTCAAAACCTTTGCCTTTTTTCTAGGCTTTTTGCTTGTTTTCTTGACCTTTTTCTTTAGCTTTTTTGCCATAATCCTATCATACCCTTTAGCTCGTCCCTTGTAAAGGGTGATGATTTCAGATACAATAAAACTTATGGAAGAACCCCTTCTTAATCTTTACTTCCGAGAAATTGTCTATCATCATCCCTCAGCTAAAAAAGATTCTGTCTGTGGGGTTTTTTCATATGAAGCCCTTAATGTTGAAGAAGCCAAACTGGGCAATCTCTACTTGGTGGGAAAAATTTCTAACCTCCCCCCAAAAAAGCATAAAAATTTTGATTTTCTTCTCAGTCTTCTGGCTTCAGCCATAAAAAGAGAGTTTTATAGCGATCCCAGAAAAACCACTTTAGAGGCTTTGGAATCAGCTCTTCAAAGCGCCAATATCTATTTAGCTGATTTTACTAAAAGAGGCCACAAAGAGTGGCTGGGCAACCTTGCTTTCACCTGTCTGACTTTTTCTCAAAACAATATTCATATTGGTCAAACCGGCAATATGCTTATTTATTTATTGCGCGGAGAAACTCTAAGTAATATTGCCAGAAAATTCTCTGTCCCCCAAAATCCCCTTCATCCCTTAAAAACTTTTTCTAATATTGCCAGCGGTATTTTAGAAGAAAATGATAAACTTATAATCACTGCCCCAGATATTTTACAAATTGTCTCAACTTCAAAAATTAAAGAATTAAGTTCTCAATCTTCTACTGAACAACTTTATGAATCTGTTAAGAATTATTTAGAAAACCAGTCTGAAGAATCCCTTGTTAAGTCCTTAGCCTGTTTATTTCTGGAAGCAGAAATCAATCCGCCGATAACCAAAAAAAAGATTATTCCTAGCGAGAAGGTTACTGAAATCATTGCTCTTGATTTAGAAAATTTATTAAGTTCTCATACCGATAAGCTCAATGGTGTTTTAAAAAACAAAATTCCCACTACTTCAAAATTATCCAAACCCCTAAACATTATTCTAAACTCTAAAATCCCTCATTATTTATTAATCTTATTCCTGATTTTGACCATACTTCTCTCCCCTTACCTTGTTCAAAAAATATATTATGAATTAAAAATAAAACAAATAAATAACCTGGTTAAAAGAATGAAAGAAACGATTAATAAAAGCGAACTATCCCTAGTTTATCAGGACCAATTTAGAGCTCAAGCTCTATTGCAACAAGCCAATGCTTTAATGACTACTGCTGATTATCTATTGTCTCAATTGCCCGAAGAAGTAAAAGAAAAAACAAACCAAACCATCCAAATAATCCAAAAAGGGTTGGCCAATCAGCAAAATACTATCAATAATGTAATAAATATTGAAAATCCCGAAGAAATCGCTGATCTTTCAAAAAACAGTTTTACCTTTAATCCTCGGGGGATTTTAAAATTAGAAAATTTTCTTTATTTCTACGAATTGAATTCCGGTTTTCTTTACAAGATTAATCTAAATAATACCCAAGACCATATTCTGGTTTTTCTTTCGTCAAAAGACACTTTTAAACTCGGCGCGGTTAAAGATGGATTTATCATTCTTCTCTCCAACCCAGAAAAAATTTACATTTACGGAAAGACTGATAATTACAGTACCTATGCCCTAAAACCAAGTCTGGAAAATACTTTGAATATAAAAGATATGATAAACTATAATGATACCCTTTATTTCTTAGACACAGCAAAATTAAATATCTTCGGCTATACTCCCCAAGAAAGTGTTTTGAATGGCGAAAAATGGCTTACTAAAGACCCGAATCCAGAATTGGCTGATGCCCAATCATTAACTATTGACGGCAGTATTTATGTTTCAAAGGCAGACGGAACAATTATTGAATATAAACAAGGTAAAAAATCCAGAGAAATCAAACCGAAAGTTAGCCCTCCTTTAATTGGCAGTAGCCAATTGTTCACCTCTGAACAAATGAAAAATCTTTATGTTTTAGACCCGACGAACAGAAGAATTATTGCCCTAAATAAAAAAGATGATTTTACGGTTCAGTATATTTCCGATAAATTTGATTCTTTAAAAGATTTCTGGGTTGACCAAGATGAAAATACGATTTATATTTTAAACGGAACAAAAGTTTTTAGAATAAATATATAAGAAACGATTCAAATATAAAAATATCCCGAGAAATCGGGATATTTTTATTAACAAGAAAATTTATTTCAATTCAATCGTTGCACCAGCTTCTTCAAGTTTTTTCTTCATCTCTTCAGCCTCCTCTTTCTTGACATTCTCCTTCACTATTTTTGGCGCGGCTTCTACTAAATCTTTTGCTTCTTTTAGTCCCAAACCAATGATTTCACGAAGTACCTTGATTACCTGAATTTTTTGCCCGCCAGCACTCTTAAGTTCAACATTAAAACTGGTTTTTTCTTCTTTTGCAGCTTCAGTACCATCAGCGACTGGACCAGCAACAACTGCTGCCATTGGAGAAACGCCGAACTTGTCTTCCAAAATCTTTACCAGTTCAGTCAAATCCATCACGCTCATTTTTTCAATCTCATCCACTAATTTCTTAAATTTTTCTGGCACTTTTACCTCCTTGCCCGCCGAAGCTTCGGCGGAGGAGGGTTTTTTTTCTTCAGTCATAGTATTTTAAATTTTTAATTATTATTTATTACTTTTTATGGCGTTAAATACGCCAATTAAATTTCTTAAATTACCCTGCAAAACATTTACCAGGTCGGAAATCGGACTCTTAATAGACCAAACTAGCTTTGCTAATAATTCTTCTCTGGAAGGAATCTTGGATAAGGCCTCAACTTCTTCAAAACTTAAAAATCTGTTTTCCATTATTCCTCCTAAAATTTTTAAATTTTTATGCTCTTTGGCAAAATTAAAAATTATCTTGGCTGGAGAAATCGGGTCGCTATAAGAAAAGGCTAATCCCATTGACCCGACTAATCGAGAAATATCCATATCCTGTTTGGCTTTTTTAAAAGCTAAATTAATCAAGGTTTTTTTAGCTACTTTATACTCAATTCCCGCTTGTTTTAAACTTTTTCTTAATTTCTGTATCTCACTGACATTAATACCACTAACATCAGTAAAAATCAAAGCTTGCTGACGTTTTATTTTATCAGCTAATTCGTCAATGATTTGGGCTTTTTGTTTTTTGGTTAGCATAATCTTATAAATAAAAATCTGCGTTAAACCGCAGACAAAATAAAAATAAATTTCTCTATTTTTGCCTCGGTAGGACTTATGTCCTGCCTACTGTCTGCGGCAACCTATTAATAACAATATTATTATAATTTAAAAACCCTGTCAATAGCTATTTCAGATATTTCGCCTTATTGGCATTATGCTCATCAAGGGTTTTGGAATAAATAGTCCGGCCATCTGGGGTACTAAGGAAAAAATTGTAATCTGTATTCTGGGGATAAATCGCGGCTTTAATTGCCGATAACCCAGGATTATTAATTGGAGTCGGTGGCAAACCAGTATTGAGATAGGTATTATACGGAGACTTAATCCGGGTATCTTCATAAGAGTAGCGCCATTTATCAAGTCCCAAAATATAGGCAATAGTAGCGCAAGATTCCAAAGGATAATTATTTTTTATTCTTTTCCAAAAAATTCCCGAGACAATCGCTCTATCGTTATCGCTAACAACTTCTTTTTCTAAAATACTAGCCATAATCAGAATATCGTAAAGATTTTTATTCCCTCCTTCGCTCAATAAATATTGAGCTTCGGCGGGCAAGCTGCTTTTCAATCTCTTATTAAAATTGTCTGTCATCTTTTTAACTACATCATCTACTGAAGAATTTTTGTAAAAATAATAAGTATCGGGAAATAAAAATCCCTCTTGGTCTTTCGGCAATTTGTCTTCTGATTTGATTACTCCTAAACTAATTAATCTCTCCTCGATTTGCTTGTTTGTCCAACCTTCGGGGATTGTTACTTTCATCCAATTCGGATTTGTTTCCCCATTGGCAATAATTTTGGCGATTTTGGGAACACTCATTTGAGGATTCAATAAATACTCACCCGCCTGAAGATGACTATTGTATCCTTTTAGCCAGGCATAAAAAACAAAAAACCATTTACTTTTTATAATTTGTTCATCTTTTAATTCCTGAGCTACTCTGGTTGAACCCCAACCTTTTTCAATCTTTACTATTTTTTCTTCTCCTGTACAAACTGGGCTAACCGCTTCCAGGGTCAAGAATATCAAAAAAAATAATATAAAAAATATTATTATAAATTTCTTATTTTTAAATAAATTTAATATTTTGTTCATAATTTTAGGCAAAGATTTACTCGCTAAAAAGACCCTTCGCAGCCCGAGCGGGCACGGTCTCCGACCTCGGTCGGAGGAGCGAGGGCGAGACGGAGCACGATGTCTCGCTGGGACATCGATGCGTGTCTTTGGGCGAGTAAATCTGGTCAGCTAATCTTCAATTAGTGGCACGAAAGCAAAGCCAGGAAATTCTTGTTCTTCAAATTTGGTTTCTGATTTTTTTATAAAAAGCCAGATACTTTCTTTAATTGGTGTCACAATTCTGCCTTCTATTTTCAATTGTTTTTTCCATTCTTCCGGCAAGTTTATAGCTGAGGCGGCGGCAATAATTTTATCAAACCCCTCGGCAAGCTCAGGGCGAGCGGCAATATTGGGATAACCCCTTGAGCCATCACCTAAAATAAATTCCACAATCTCCTTCTCTAAAAAATTATATTTCGCCACATTGCTCTGACCAAATTCAACTAATTCTGGAATTCTCTCAATGGCAAAAACTTTACCTGGTTTACCCTGATGGCTTACGCAGTAAGCCAGAAGGGCTGTTTGCCAACCTGAGCCAGAACCAATATCCAAAATCTTTTCCCCTGGCTGGGGTTGTAACAACTCAAGCATAAAAGCCACGGTCAGGGGCTGGGAAATTGTTTGACCATAACCAATTGGTAAAGGGGCATTAATATCAGCTTCACCTCTCAAATCTTCTAAAACAAAATCTTCTCTTTTAATTTTTCGAAATGCCTCAATAATTAAAGGGGTTTTTAAATAACCCTCTTTTATTAATTGGTTTATCAATTCTTCCATTATTCTATTATATCAAAAAATTAAAAAACTTGGCACGGATTCGGTTTCCAAATCCGTGCCATTCAAATTAGTTGATGGAAGAGACTGCCTCGAGTTTGACTTTGCGAAGCCATAGCTGACCTCCTTTCTTTAGGACGGGTCCCTTTTTACCGTTCAAGGGAATATTCTCTCGCGGGATTATTACAGTCGCAGAGAGCCAAGAACCAAATCGGGCCTGAATTGCAGCAAGCCAGACTACCTTTTCAACTAACTGGAGATACTCCCTTTCCCCAACGGCTAATACTTTCACAAAGCCACCCACAAGTGATTTACGCATCTCTTTTCACCTCCTTTGTTTAAAATTATAAAAAAAGAGCGTATTATCAATTATCAAGAATAAAAAATGGGCTGTCAAGTCTTACTTGACAGCCCGGAAAATCAGGGCAGAAATTTTTTGAGTTTCTTGGTGTCTTCGATTGTGGACTCCATAGTGGTGTTAGGCGTAACACGAAATCTTTCCTTTTGAGCGAGACTGATTCCTTTTATGCCGGATACGGCTCCTGGCTCATTCTGGACAGCTTTCCTGTTAACTACTTCTTTAATAAATCGCGATAATCCAGTTTTCTTAAGCGTCTCGACAACGAGATCTTCATTCTTGATATTCACGGTTGGGGGAAAAGTAAGAAAGATTTCCAACTCACCGCTGGGCAGCCTGACTTCTTTGATCTTGCCATCTTTGGTAAGCTCCTTCTTGTTGGCGATAAAAAAACCATACAAGGCAATAAGACGCTTTTTTATCACCCTATCAATGCTTCCGGCCTTTCTCTCGGTATCCTTTTTCAGTTTTGCTACCGTGATTTTGAACTTGTCTTCAATCTTCTTTAATTCTTTTTGGGATTCCCCAATCTCGTTTATCAGCTCATCTGCCTCTGCCTTTGACTTTGGAATCTTAAATTTCAGGACCATCATACACCTCCTTTACTTTTTCCCCATTTCTGATAACCTCTTCTCTCGCCAGCTGTCTTTTGAATGATTGCTTGCCAGTCAAGATACCGCTTAAAAATCCGACCAAGATAACTCCTCCTCCCAAAATAACTTTTCCTGCATTTCCGATTTTGATTTTCACTTGACCTCCTTTTATTTGGATTTTAAAAGATCGTCCTTTATAGGACAATACATTTATAGCAAATATATTTTATCTTGTCAACCCTGCACCTTATTTTAAGGTGCAGGGTCAATTAAAAAGAACAACCCCTCCGAAGAAGGGCTGTCCTTTATTGTACAGTTTCCAATCCGAAGATTTTCCACTGTACTCTTTTAGTATAATTTATAAAAAACCAATGTCAAGCTCAAATGTGGATAATGTGGGGATAGCAGGCCTGGAGGGAATTGAACCCCCGACCGCGGTTTTGGAGACCGCCGTTATACCACTTAACTACAGGCCCATTTTATTTCTTAGATTCTTTATGAATTGTTCTTTTTTTGCACCACTTACAAAACTTTTTGTATTCTAATTTCTTCTCGATAGTTTTTTTGTTTTTGCGAGTGTGATAATTGATTCGTTTACAGACATCACAAGCTAATTTAGTTATATATTCTTTTTTCATATTAGTTTCTTTTTATCCACCTTCCTAAATTATCGTTATACTCATATAAATCCATTAAACTGCCAGAAAACTTATCTTCTCCTCTTTTTAAAACCCAATCATTCTCCCCTGGTTCAAAATAAGCAATTACTTTATATTCTAATCCGCTATTCTTTTTTTCTGCCTCTATTAGAATTCTGGCCATAATATGACCATCTTCATACTCGGCATAAAAATCTTTATTACTATCCTGAATAAACCAGAATCTATTAATATACCAATTTCCTCCCAAAACTGGTTTGATCGGAGAAATCTCGGCAATTTTATTGGGAAAATCCGTAAATATTTCTTCTCGGGTAATATCTTTTTCAGTGTTTGACGAAGGAATGGGCTGAATAGAGGCTAAATTTGAATTCTTAATAGTATAATAAATCCCCCCAGCTACTAATATAGAAATAATTATAATTATGGGAAGATAAAATCTTTTCATGGGAGCCCAGGGGCAGAATTGAACTGCCGACCTCATTCTTACCAAGAATGCGCTCTAACCAACTGAGCTACCTGGGCAAAAGTGGTTCCTCTAAATCTGGATTGTTTTCATCAATATCATTTAATTTATTTTTTGGTATTAAATCAGCTATTGATTCTTTTTGTTTCCATTCTTGGAGTATATTCCAAATGTCGGTCTCGCTAATATAATCGTGATCATCAAATTCTAAAATATGTCCTTGCTTCTTTTGGTATCGATATTCGTCATAAAGTACGCTTTGCGGATCTTTAATAAATCTATCAGCAAAATCTCGTGTCCCATTATATATATCTACAATCCATTCTGGTTTCAACCTAAGACTATTTATTTCTTTTTCCATTTCAAGATTCATGGTTTTAAAAAGGGGGTGAACATATATTTGATCAGATGGAATAGAAAATTCCACAACTGGTAATCCTTCTTTGTCTCTATATCTTTTTTCGGATGGATCAGCTGGCGGTTAACAAGAAGCCCCTACAGAAAGAGACTTTAATCCTGTTATTTCTCGATAACTACCACCTCCTCCGACTCCGATATGTAGCTTAAAAAGCTTAATTCTTGGTAACTCACGCTGTACAAAATTGCGATAATTTTCCAATGTGAAACTAGAAACAAGCACGTCAAAGGACGATCTTAGCTTTTTATAAAGATCTTCTTCTTTAAGAAAATGTTCTAAATCATTTCTAATTTTTGAAGATTTCTTAATAAATTCATCGTTCGCTATCTGATTTTCTAACTCAGAATTTTCCGATTCTAGTAATGCCCTAAGCTCTCCATAGGTCATAAAACGAAAATATCTAGCTGGTCGACCGTGCTTATCCTGATCAGCATTCTTAATCAACTCTGCTTTCCTCTCTTGTGGAAATAACTTCCTTGTTATTCTCATGCGTTCTTTAATGGGCGTACTGGGATTGGTTAATTCCAATATATCATAAAACCTTTCGGATGATTCGGTTTGTGGCTCGATTTTTTCTAGTTTTTCCATACAATGTAAAGAAATTTAAATGGGAGCGGGAGGACTCGAACCTCCGAAGTCCAGAGGACGCGAGTTTTACAGACTCGTGCAATAGCCACTATGCGACGCTCCCCTAAATACTTTTAAATTAGATATCTTTGATATTTTTTATCATCTAGCAATATCTCGTTTCTAACATCTATATCGTTCCATTTAATAAGATAATGACGACCATCGGCAGTATAAACATATAAATAATCAAAATCATCGTCTTTGTATTTCTTTACATAATTGAAACTTTGATTGCCTCCCGTTATTCGTAAATATGCCGAATATTTCCCCCGAGAATTTTTACCCGCATATTTAACCTGAACTCTATTTAACTTTTTCCCGTCATCAAAAACTAAATCATATGGCTTTCTATCTCCCAATGGTAATAAAATTTCATAACCAATTGATGATAGTCTAGCTATAGACTGGGCAACTGCCAATGATCCCTTTTGTTTTGTATTCATATAATATCAGTATACTACCCTGTTATTATTTTGTCAAAATCCAATTAGCCATCTCTCGGATTCGAACCGAGGACCTACTGTTTACAAAACAGTTGCTCTACCGCTGAGCTAAGATGGCAATTCTTCCTCGTCTTTTCTCCTCTTTATTTTATTTCTTAATTTGTCAACAATTTTGGCTAAAAAATTGTCAAATTTCAAAACAATAATTTTTATTTTTCTTAAGAATTTCTCTGTCTTATGAATTACTGTCTCGGGCAAAAAATCGCTAGAATTTATTTTATCTTTAACTTTATCCACCAGAGAAACGTCCTCAAAGGGTTGACGCGGATACCTTAAAATAACAGGAATTTTTCTTAAGATAATGACCAAAATTCCTATAACACTCAAACCAAAAATAATTTGAGAAATAAGAATCAACATAATTATAATTCGTACCTTGTAAATTCTGCTACTTTAATATTCTCGCCCAATTTGGCGATTTTCTCATCAATTAAATCTTTGACCGTAATTTCAGGATTCTTAACATAGGGTTCTTGAAGCAAGCTTTTTTCATCTTTGGAATCCATTCCAGCAATATGCATTGCTAATTCGTGAGCTAATTCTCTGAATTCTTCATTACGAGCCACGAAATCGGTCTCGCATTTTAATTTCAATAAAACCCCTATTCTTTTATTAGTATGAATGTAGGCCTCGATAATTCCTTCCTCGGCTTTTCTTTCTGACTTTTTCATAGCTGTAAGCCGACCTTTTTCCTGTAAAATTTTTAAGGCCTTTTCCTCATTTCCCCTTGCTTCAACAAGGGCTTTTTTACAATCCATCATTGAAGCTCCGGTCTTGTTTCTAAGTTGTTTAACATTATCAGCTGAAACCATATTTATTTTATTGCTTCCTCTATTTGCCCTAATATAAATTTTAGAGCTGAAATAGATTCATCATTTGAGGGTATGGGATAATCAAGTAAACTTGGGTCGCTATCAGTATCAACCAAGCCAATCACGGGTATATTTTTTTTCCGAGCCTCTCTAATCGCAATCATCTGGGATTTCGTACTTAAAACAAAAACAGCTTCAGGTAATTTTTCCAATTCTTTTATCCCTTCAAATTTCTTTTTTAATTTTTCAATTTCTTTATCAAATTCTTGTTGTTCTTTTTTTGTATATTTTTTTAATTCTCCGCCTGCCCTTTTTTTCTCTAAATCTATAAAATATTCAACCCTTTTTCTAATGTTTTTAAAATTGGTTAGTAAACCACCAATCCAACGAGAAATCATATAAGGCATATTACAATTTTTGGCTATTTGCTCAACTAAAAACTGACTCTGGGCTCGGGTTTCCACAAATAAAATTTTGCCTTTGTTATCTTTTATTTTTTTCATAAATTCAATTGCTTTCCCGAGTCCTTCCATTGTTTTTTCTAGATCAATGATATAGATATTATTCTTCAAACCAAAAATATAAGGAGTCATTTTGGGATTCCAATTTGATTTCTTATGGCCCCAGTGAACGCCCGCCTCGAGCATTTTTTGGGCCAATTCTTCAGAAACTACTGATTTTTTCTTGGTTTCAGACATAATAAAATCTATGCTAACACGAGAACTTAAACAACGCAAGAGCGTTGCTTTGATTGACTAGAGGATATTTATAGTATATCATTAAATTTATCATGAAAAAAGTCCCGACCTCGGTCGGGATTCCGACCAGGGGTCGGAAACAAATCAAGATAATCATATGAAAAAGGATATACATCCAAAGTATTACAATGATGCCATAATCCACTGCAGCTGTGGAAAAATTTTTAAAATTGGCTCAACCAAACCAGAAATCCACGTTGAGGTTTGTAGCAATTGTCATCCTTTTTATACTGGCCAGGATAAAATAATTGATACAGCTGGTCGGGTGGAAAAATTTAAAAAGCGAGTGGCCCAAGCCGAAGCCAAAAGAGCTAAAAAGAGTAAGAAAAAATGAACACTATTTCCAATAATATAATAATGGAAATCCGAGCAGGAGCAGGCGGCGATGAAGCCGCTTTGTTTGGGGGTGACCTTTATAGAATGTATACCCGATTTGCCGAAAAACAGGGTTGGAAAGTGAAGATTCTAGATTCCAACACCTCCAGTTTAAAGGGATTTAAAGAAATCGTATTCCAAATATCCGGTCAGGGGGCATATGAAATGCTAAAACAAGAAGGAGGAGTTCACCGAGTTCAAAGAATTCCCGAAACTGAAAAAAATGGACGAATTCATACTTCAACTGCCACAGTGGCGGTTCTACCCCAGGTCGAACAAACCCAAATTGAAATCAGACCCTCAGATTTAAGAATTGATGCTTTCAGGGCTTCTGGTCCGGGCGGCCAATACGTAAATAAAACCGAATCAGCAATCAGAATAACCCATCTTCCAACTGGTCTGGTTGTAACTTCTCAAAATGAAAGAAGTCAAGGAGCTAATAAAGAAAATGCTATGAGTATTCTTCGCTCACGACTTTATGCTCTAAAAACAGAACAAGAAATGCAAAAATTGGGTCGGCAAAGAAATGCCCAAATCGGCACGGCTGACCGTTCAGAAAAAATCAGAACCTATAATTTCCCCCAAGACCGCATCACCGACCACCGCATCAAAAAATCCTGGTATAATATTGAAGACATTATTGATGGCAACCTCTGGCCAATAATCAAAAAATTCCAGAAAGTCGAGTAAAATTTCTGGAATTTGTTATTTATTAAGCCCTAGCGGGCTTTTTTTATTCTATCCTTTTTCCAAAATCTCAATCTGCTCCTGGAACTGTTTGGCTAAAGCCATCACTTGATCACCATAAAAAGATAAATATGATTTACTCCAATTAGAGCCAGCCAAATAAACCATAGCGGCTTTCCATTCTGTGTTATAGGTTTGTTGATTCGCCCCCTTATTCGTTAAATAAAGGGCAGCAGCCACAAATGCATCCTTGATATTCCACGGCGATGGCGGATTACTACCAGTAATTTCCGATATTCTCTGTTCATACCCTAACCAAGTGGCTGGCAAAAATTGGGCTGGCCCCATTGCTCCGCCCCAACCATACCAAGTTTTTTTAGAAACGGGGTAGGTGTCTGGACTAATATTCAATTTCTCACAAATCTCTAAATAATAGGATCTCTGACTGGGCTTCATATCTTCTCTCCAGGTGCCCTTTCCGACATTTTTCCCTAATTCTGACTCCCGACTCAAAATGGCTAGAAGAAAAGCCGGCCTTATCCCCGTATAAAGAGAAGCAAATTTAGCATATTTATAAGCATCTTCAAATCTCAAAGAACCATCGCCAACAAAGCCTTTAAGAAAATAAAGTTTATTTTTTACCGCCTCTATATCAACCTGGGTTTTCTTGACTAACTGGGTAAATAATTGTTCTTGTCCTTTGGTCTGTTCTAAAAGAGTTTTCTTTTCTTTTTCCTTGCTCTTTAAGGTAGCTCTTTGCTCGTCTTGAATAGCTTTTAATCCAAGTTGTTCTTCTTTTTCATCAGTGAGAGTAGATTTTTCTTGTTCTAAATTTGACTTTAAATTATTAATTTTATTAAGGGCTTGTTGAATCTGGTCTTGAAAATTCTCCAAAGAATGGACTTCTGATAAAAAATCTGACAATTGAGCCCTAGACAAAATTATTTCCAAATAAGAAACATCATCGTATTTACTAATTTCTCTGATTAATTCGCTCAAAGCAGTCTTTTCTAAATCAACTTCTCTTTCAATTTCTCTGATTACCACTTTTTTCTCAGCTATTTTTGTCTCCAGTCTCTGAATAATTAAATCAATTCTTTTTATTTCTAATTCGGCTTCGTTTATTTGGTCATCTAAAATGGCAATTTCTGTCTGAAGGGTTTTGGCCCGTTGCTGATTAGTGACTATCCCAGTCCTATATTTATCAATTTTATCCTCTAATTCTTTTATTTTTGCCTCCATTTCCTTTTCTTCCTCGGAAGATGTCTGGGCTAAAGCTAATCCCCCACTTAAAAATAAGTAAGGGATAAACAAACTGACTAAAACTGCTATAGATATACAAATATTTGCTTTTTTGTATCTAAGCATTAATTATTTTGAACTGCCTCTCCCGACCTCCTGATCCTTGTCAGGAGTCGGGACCTTGACTTCTTCTTCGGCGGGTGTCGGGGCTTCTTTTTCAGCCACAACTTCAACTTCTTCAATCTTTTCTTCGGGTTTCTCTTCCAGGACTTTCAATTCTTCCTCAGTTCGAGGTGGGATTACCGAAACAACCATTTCCCCTCGTTCAGCTAAAATCTTTACTCCTGGGGGCAGTTTTAAATCTTTAATTCTAATATGCTTATCAAAATTATCCAGACCAGAAATATCCACTTTTATCTCGTGAGGTAAGTCTTTTGGGAGAGCCTCTATCTCTACCTCGGTAATATTCTTTAACAAAACTCCATCTAAAGTTTTTACGGCTGGTGCCTCGCCTTCAAAAACAAGAGGCACTTCAGCGGTAATGGCTTTATCCATTCTCACCTGATAAAAATCAATGTGAATAAATTTATCACTTACTGGATCAGTGGCAATTTCATGGATTAGAACGTTTTTAATCTCGTCTTTGGAATTTGGATTTTGGATTTTGAGCTTTATTAGAGTGCTTTCACCAGCCTTTTCAAAAATTTTTTTAAATTCCTCGTAATTGACCTGGATGGAAGTTGATTTGTGGCCAGGGCCATAAACCACGGCCGGAATAATCCCTTTTTCACGAAGGGATTTTAATTTTCTACCAAGCGTATCTCTAACTTGGGCTTTCAATTCCAATTCCATATCATCCTATCTTATCAAAATTTTATTTAAAAGGCAACCTGTTTGAAATTAGCCCCTTCTTCTGGCGAGGAATTTATTTGTTAAGAAGACCTCTCGCAGCTTGAGTGGGCACGGTTGCCCGCAGGGCAGAGCGAAAGCGAGAAAGAAGGCGGCGCCTCGCTGGGGCGCCGACCTGTGTCTTTGTATAAATAAATTCCGAGCTCAAATCTTCCCCTTGCTGCCGAATAATTTTATTTTTTCTGCTACAACCTTTTTCATCTCTTCCACTGCTGGCGCTAAAATCTTGTATGGTTTCACTTCCTCAGGATGCTCCCTAATTTGCTTTTCCAGTCCTTGGCTGTAAGCCACCCTTAATTCAGTATTGATATTTATTTTCACAATCCCTAATTTAATCGCTTTTTTAATATCCTCTTCTTCGGTGTCTGAACCGCCATGTAAAACC
>Ga0172365_10000370_pt1 | contig 29456 bp, 22 predicted proteins | sample LakKivSesite48cm_FD_114535 | JGI IMG/M metagenome (GOLD analysis project Ga0172365, IMG submission 114535) | Sediment microbial communities from Lake Kivu, Rwanda - Sediment site 48cm | ecosystem: Environmental > Aquatic > Freshwater > Lake > Sediment | place: Rwanda: Western Province, Lake...
GCGACCCGAAGCACTTAGTGGACTCGACGACCTACGTAGGACCAAGCACTCAGATAACACTGCAGGGAATCGATAACGTGGGAGGCAGTGGCGTTAAGGAGACAAAGTATAGGATCGACAGCGGCAGTTGGATGGTGTACACTGAGCCCTTTAACCTAGCGGCCTTCACGCATGGCTCGCACACCATAGGCTTCATGAGCACCGACAACGCGCTGAACTCTGAGGCAGAGAAGACCACGACCGTGTTCCTCGACAAGAATCCACCGACCGTCATTCTGGTTGGGCCGTCTGGGACCACTTGGGTGACCTCGCTCAGCGTCAAGTTTGAGGCAACGATCACTGACGAGGGGTCTGGAATGGAAACTAGCTCCCTCATACTTGACGGCACCGACGAGGGAGAACTCATTCCTGGAGTTACCATGAGCCTGACCGTGACCGTCACTCAGGGTACGCACACTTGGACAGTCCAAGCGCGCGATAACGTCGGCAACGTCCAGCAACCTGCTGCGATCACTGTGGTCATAGGTCTTGACAACACCCCGCCCAGCATCACGGGAGTCAGCATCAACCCCACATCACCCGCACATGGTGATGCAGTCGTCTTGTCGGCGAACGTTCAAGACGCGGGATCTGGCGTGCAGACCGTAGTCCTGAAGTACTCAACGGACAACGTGAACTGGAACACTGTAACCATGACCCTGTCATCGGGCACGCTGTACCAGGGGACGATCCCGGGGCAGAACGTCTTCACTAACGTCAGCTACTACGTGCAAGCGACGGACAGGCTGGACAACACGGGGCAGAGCTCGTCAGCCTCATACTCCGTTCAGATACCCATGCTATGGATTTACGCGGGAGGAGGGCTCATCCTGCTGCTCGTAGTGCTGCTCCTGATCAGGTCCATCTTCAGCCGACCGAGTTCGCCACCCCCCAGTGCTCCAGCACCGCCGCCCCCGTCCTGATGGCACAAATATCATGTCGCGGTTGGAGACCGCTGAGATAGGTCTACTTGGGCAAGGCGTAGTCAGCAGTCTGACCGCCATCCAAGGGAAACGCAAGGCTTTTCTTAACGGGGGCACAAGGCTGACCGCTGTGAGCATTATCGACGAACTGTCCGCGATAGGAAGCGCAGCTGAACCAGTCATGAGAGAGTACATACTTAGGGGCGCAAGTCGTGAATTCGCCGAGGTTCTCACGCACCAGATCGACGCGGGCGGAAAGAGGCTCAGGCCAGCGCTCGTCATGTTGTCGTGCGAGGCCGCCCGGGGGTCAGGACATGAGGCGCTGAAGGCTGCCGCTGCAATGGAACTGGTCCACAACTACTCCCTGATATTCGACGACATCATAGACAAGGGAGACGTCAGAAGGGGCAAGCCGACCACTAGGAAGGAGTTCGGCGACGCAATGGCCCTCTTAGCTGCACTTCACTACAGGGAAGCCATAGCGCAGGCTGTGAACGACAGCCCGGGGTCGGCCGAGCTTCATAGACTCGTAAGCAAGACCGTAGAGAGCCTCGTCGAGGGTGAGAGAGCCGACATCCTCTATGAACAGGCTGGACGTCAGGAGGAGTACGTTGATCGTCACAGAATGCGTGAACCAAGTTGGGAGGTATACGAGACGATCATACTGAACAAGACGGCGTCCCTCATGAGCGCTTGCGCGGAGGCGGGCGCCATAGTCGCCGGTGCTTCGGAGAAAATGAGGGCTGCCTTGCGGGACTACGGCATGTTCGCTGGGGAGGCATTTCAGATAGTGGACGACATCCTCGATATCTTCGGAGACGAGGCAAAGCTCGGCAAACAAGTTGGGAAGGACATAGTAGAACACAAGCTGGGCAACGCTGCGATACTGCTGGCCCTCGAGGAACTGGACGATCAAAGAAGAAACCAGCTGCTCTCCATGTTGCGCGCCGCAGATGCCTCAGAAGGCGAGGTCAGTCAGGCGATCGAAATCATCAAGTCCACGAAAAGCAGACAGAGGGCGATCGAAAGCGCCCAAGAGAAAGTGAGGTCAGCCAAACTGGCGCTGAAACCCCTGCCAGATTCAACTGCAAAGCGAAGACTGGCAGAACTGGCCGATGCCTTCGTGAACAGGGAATTCTGAACTCAGTGTGCACGTGAGCCGGTCGTCGAGGTCATGACTTCTCCATCTCGTCCTCCCTGAGCTCCTCTACTATCCTCCTCCTCTCCTCCCTTGTCCTCAGGTCCTCGGCGAACTCCTCCATGTGGGTTGATTCCGCGTAGTACTTCACGATCATGAGGTCGCCCTCTTTGACCCCGAAGGTCACATGGTTCGGCCTCACATGCCACTGATTCCCCCTCTTCACAGCCAGAACTGCAGCTCCGTAGCTGCCATAATCCATGTCGCTTATCTTCTTGCCGGAATCCTCCTGGCTCACCTTTATCGCAGTTATCCTCTCTTCGCTCTCCTGCAACACGTCCGCTATGATCGGGTGTGACTCAAGCCCACTCAGCAGGATTTCGACCATTCCTGCAGCGTCATCGGACATCCTCTCGCTGGCCACAGCGATCTCCAACAGGGCGACCTTCTCGTCCGGCGAAAGCTCACCGCTGGAGAGCATGTCCTTCTCAAAATCGACCAACATCCGGTCGATCAACGCCTCTATCTCCACAACGCTCCGCGCTATGTCCTCGCTCGAAGCGAAAAGAGCCGCGTATGCCAGATCCACCACCAAGTCGGTCACGCTCAGGAGTTGCGCGAGCCATTCGACCACTTTCTTGTGAAACGGAGGCACCGTCTTCTCAGGAGGCACAGGCTCTGGGGAGCCTATGATGCCTCTGAACCGTCTGAGGTTGCCGAGCGAACCAAGCGTGAACAACGTGTCACCCGCGGCGAGGACGAACTTGGGGTCTGGCTCTATCGCCCACTTCTCCCCCCGGCGGAGAAGAAGGACGTTCACCACAGTTCTCAGTTTCTTGAAAACCTCCGCCATTGACTTCCCGTCGGCCCAACTGCCCGCGGACACCAACGAGCGGCAAACCACGTTGTCTGCGCTCGCGAACCCCATGGGGAAGCGCACGTTCAGGGCAGACTTGTTGATGCGGGCGATCTCCATAGCCTCGTCACACACCTTGCCCATCGAGACAGCCAGCTGATAGACGCTCACCATCGTTTCCGCCTCATCTAGGCTTCTGGCTGCGAGGCCAGCCTGTATCATCAAGTTGAACTCCAACCTCTTCATCTCGTCCCCCAGCCTGAGTATCTCGTTGGCTAGAGCCGAGTCGCCATAGAGCGCGGAGAAGTACCCCAGGTCAACCATGACGGCGGAGATGTTCCTCATCCTCTTGAGCGCGTCCTTTACGGGCAGAGGACTATACTCTACCCTCGGTCGCTCTTGTTTCAATCTAGTTCAGTTCGTCATTGTCGCCACCTCGGTTGCCGTTGATAAGCGTTTCAATTCGTGTGTTCCGCGCCTGAGGATTCGGCCGACGGAAACCCTGATTTCCTTAAATTCGCTCGCCGGGCGGCAACGAGCGCGACCATGGCTGTGGGGCCACGAGCGACGAGATTCTGGAGCATATTCAAGCAGTCGCTGGTCACCCTGCTCGTGGACGTGGGAGGGCTGGCTGCAGGCGTAATCGTAGCCAGCAACTTGGACTTGGTCGGAATGGCGCCATGGACCATAATGCTGTATCCTGCCATCATCAGCATGCGTGGGACGATCGGCGGCGTCTTCAGCGGTCACTACAGCACGGGCCTACACTTGGGGACTATGCAACCCCGTGTTCTCGGAAACACGAATCGCTTCAACGACTTGATAGTCACGGTCTTGTCACTCAACCTGATCGCTTGCGGTATGCTTTGGATTGTTGCCTCCCTCATTCTGACGGCCTTGAGCGTTGACCCCGTGCCCATGTTGATCCTGCTGGTTGGTACGACGGGACTCAGCTTCGCCGCCATAGCCCCGGCATCCGTCAAGATCATATCCTTCGGCTTCAAGAGGGGACTCGACCCCGACGTGTCCTGTTACCCCATTGAATCCACGGTAGCCGACGTGGCCGTGACGATATGCTACATCATCCTCCTGCGGCTATACGTCAGCCTCGGTGAGGTCGGACTGACGGCAATAGCAGCATTCGACGTCATGTACGTCGCAGCTGTGGTTATGCTGAGCATCCCGAGAATCGGCAAGCCAGACTACGTGACGACCATCAAGGAATCTGCCGCAGCGCTTTCTGTCTCTTCTGTGCTGGTGAACCTGACCGGCGTGATGCTCGTGGACGTGACGGACGTCATAAGGAGAGCAGCCCTTGTCTACATGATGTACCCCGCGCTGATAGACACGGCTGGAGACGTGGGCGCAATAGTGGGGTCGATGATGACTACCAAGTTTCACCTAGGAGAAGTTAGCCCTTCTTTGCGCGGCATTGGCAGGATTTCCCCGGAGATCAGAGCATCCTGGTTGGCATCTCTGGTGATGTACGAGGTGTACGGATTCATGGCCTGGCTTACCTTCGCATCCTCCGAGCTGAGCGTACTGCCAACAGTGTCCTTGATTCTCCTCACGACCAACATCATGGCTGTCCTTGCAGTCGTCGCGGCGGCGTTCGCCACGGGTGTGTTGACCTACACCAAGGGTCTCAACCCGGATAGCTTCGTGATACCAATCGAGAGTGCACTAGCCGACAGCCTGACAACCCTTTCGTTGTACGTTTCGATCAAGGCCCTGGGGATTGTGTGATCTCTCCATCAGTCAAGACTCTTGGGTCAGTGGATGCCTTGCATTCCCCTTCTTCGAGGCAACTCGTACTTCAACTCGTAGGCCACGGCGGGCACCCACGTCACGACGTATAGGATGAGGGAGAGATTGAGCACATCCGAGCCAAACACCGTCACCGGAAAGGGGTAGGTCGAGAAGGCCAGGAACCCGATGGCGAATGCCGAGTAGAGCATCCACTCTTTGGTGCTGCCAAAGGGAATCAGACGTTTCCCCTTTACCCACCTGCGAGTGAGGTGCTCGTAGACAGCCCCTGGCTTTCCCCTATCCACGCTGTCAAAGACATCCATGATGCTGTGCAGTGCCGCTGACAGAAGAAACCCCACCAGGGTCCCAAGGAGCCAAGCATGTTCCGGATACAAAAGTAGGAGTACAGCCACCAGTCCGCCCGCCCAAGTGTACCCGAACAGGAAGTGGAGGGTCTTTCTGTGCACGAATTTGAATCCAAACAGCTCGCGGTCCAACCTATCTATGTCTGGGAAGGCGCCTCCGACCAAGCCCGCGACCAGCACGTATGGAAACAGGAGGAGCAGATCCGTTCTCGTGTAGTATGGAAACAACTGGGCCAAGGCGCGGTAGACGACGCCACTCAAGACGAAGCCAGCGGCCATATGAGTCGACGACATCATAGCAATCACATTGATCAGCTTGCCAGTCCGTTCCGACTGAGCGGACGAGCGCGGGGAAGGGGCCTGTTGCGCAGTTAAGCATGATTGGGCGCCTCGGCTGGGCCAAGCACAGTCTCAAGGAGGGCATCCTGTTGACTATTGGTGGGTCGAACTAGCATTCGAGCCTTGGCCATGCGCTTGGCTGTCATCCAACGCGGATCTGGCTTCAGGAACGCTTGTAGGCCGGGCAGGGCGAGCACCCAAGCTATGCAGGCGAGGGCATGATCATGCGCCGAACGCCACATGCCTGAGCTCTTGCCCATTGCAGGTGCTTTCTGGTCTTTTGGGAGCTAATTCCAGAGAATCCGCTGAATTCGGGTTCCTGTCGACAGGGCGTCGCTGACCAGCTCGGGGAAACTCCTCCTCGCGCGATGCATGACCGCTTTGCTTTGATTTCGAAAACTCACGCTGCGCGGCCCCTAGGAGCCGAATAGCGATAAATAGCCACAGAAATGACCATGGAGTAGAAAAAGAATGGCTGCAAAGGAGAAGGCCCAGTACATAACGAAGAGCGCGGTCAAGGAGTTCTTCAAGAAACACAACAAGAGGGTGGCAGGAGACACGCTAGACGCGTTGAACGAAGAGATTGAACACCTGCTGACCAAGGCAGTCCACAGGACTGAGGCCAACAAGAGAAGTACAGTCCAGCCCCAAGACCTCTGAGAACCGCGAGATACCCACTCCTTTTTTTGGCGGGGAGATAGCCGCGTTACAGCGAGGTAGGGCGATCCTGCGTGGCATCGCCCGGCTTCTGAAGCTCTCCAGTGGCACCTGTGCTGACTCAAGCTTTATTACAGCGCGATATCGCCAAAGGCCGATGCTCCTCGAGGTCCGTGACCTCCACGTCCGAGTCAAGGGACGTGAGGTGCTCAGAGGAATCAACATGAGCGTCGGCAGCGGCGAGACAGTCATCCTGATGGGCCCAAACGGCTCAGGCAAGAGCAGCCTGATTCACACGATCATGGGCAATCCGGACTACCAGATCACGCGGGGGGACATCCTATTCGACGGCAGAAGCTTGAACTCAATGACCACCGACCAAAGGGCCAGACTGGGAATAGGGGTCTCTTTTCAGGCCCCTCCTAAGGTCAGCGGCGTCCAGCTCGGCAAGCTGCTCTCTGAGATACATGAAAAGGGAGGGAACAAGGCGATGAAGGTCGATGACTACACCGAACTCCTGAGGTGTTCAGGCTTGGTCGGAAGGGACGTGAACGTCGGTTTCAGCGGCGGGGAGACGAAAAGGGGCGAGTTGCTGCTTCTGCTGGCTCAGAGGCCACTGCTGTCCATGATCGACGAGCCGGACTCAGGGGTCGATGTCGAGAGCATTCAGCTCGTGATAAAGGCGATCGAGGAGCTGCTGAAGCCCAGAGATTCGGAACCATACGACAGGCCGTCCGCCCTCATAGTGACCCATCAGGGCACGATAGGCAAGCACTTGAACGTGTCGCGCGCCTATATCATGATAGATGCGAGGATCGCCTGCTTCGGGGAGGCAAAGGCCATAGTCGACCTCGTCCTGACGAGGGGGTTTGAGGAATGCGTGCGGTGCATGAGGAGAACGCGCTGAGGGCGGACTGGACTGAGGCCCTGAGGAACAGGGCGAGGCAAAAGCTCACGCATCTGTCCGCACAGGAGATGGGGCTGGACCTCTCCAAGTACGCGTCGACCAAGCAGATGGACGAGAGGGTGAAGGGAGTAGCATCCCTGCCCACTGGCGTGATAAAGGCCAGCGAGGCTGTGGGCGTGGTGGCGGACGAGAAGATGAGATCAGGCACCTACTTCCAGATGGACACCAGCGCGCTAATCAGGAACGCGAGCGTGGAAGGACTGGAAGTGATGAGCCTTGAGGACGCCTTCGAGCGCATGGATCTTAGGCCCCACTACTGGAATGCAGTACCAGTCGACAAGGACGGCTTCACCTCGGCGGTGGAACTCTACGGGAAAGGCGGATACGTCGTGATCGCCAAGAAGGGCCGCAACATAGAGCTCCCGGTGCAGACCTGCCTGTTCATGAGGACAAACGACCTATTGCAGACCCCACACAACATCATCATCGCGGAGGAGGGCTCGAGCGTCAACATCATCACGGGGTGCACGGTCATGCCGGAGAGGGCCGGCCTTCACATCGGGGTGAGCGAGTTCTACGTGGGCAGGGGGGCGAAGGTCACCTTCACGATGGTCCACAGCTGGACGCATGATGTTCATGTGAGGCCGAGGACTGGCGTCATGGTAGACGAGGGAGGAACCTTCATCAGCCATTACATCAATCTTAACCCGCTGTCGTCCCTTCAAATGTACCCGATTGTGCAACTGAACGGCCGAGACGCCAAGACCTCGGTCTCCAGCCTCATAGTGGGCTTCGGAGGGTCCAAGATGGACGTGGGCAGCGAGATAGACTTCAACGCGTCTAGTACTAGGGGAGAGATCATATCCAAGTCAGTGTCAACTCAGGAGTCCACGATATACGCTAGGGGAAGGCTGATCGCCAATACAGACAGCGTCAAGGGACACCTTGAGTGCAGAGGGCTTATCATGAACCCGAAGTCCAAGATCCATGCTGTACCCGAGCTCATGGGCAACGCCATGGATGTTGAGCTCACTCATGAGGCATCAGTCGGCAAGCTCTCCCAGGATCAGATATACTACCTCATGAGCAAGGGATTCAGCAACGACGAGGCAACATCCTTACTGGTGAGGGGCTTCATGCAGACGAAGATCGAGGGCATTCCGCGCTCGCTTGAGGCAATGATAGATTCCGTGACCGACATGGTCGCGAAGAAGGCCGTGGGATAGAAAACCAGGCCGGGAAAAGCCCGAACCCGTTTTGTGGGTTCGACGAGCGCCCCGCCGGGATCCTTGAAGATGGCGATCGTGGCCCCTCGTCCTGCTTCGCAACCCTTGGCTCGACATCCCGTAGAACCTGTTGTTTGCGCTCGCTATGATGTCCCTAGAATTGGTGCCGTAGGAAGATGAAAGCTTATTTACGAGGATAGGGAAAAAACACAGGTCCCATGGTATTAGTTTCATGTTACATTTGTGGCAAGAGATTGAATTCAAAAGACAGTGTAAGTACTGGTGTCGGCTGGGCCTGCCCAGAATGCGCCCGGGAAGTCATGAGGGAGTTGACTGAACAGGAACGAGCAACAGGAATTGGGTCATTCTGGAGGTACAACTTCAGTACTTCGAACCTATGGCTTGGGACGGCATTCCTAGTGGTCCTAGGGCTCGGTTGCCCGCTTTTCTTCAGTCTGTGGGACCCGGCCTTCTTTGGGTGGGCCTTCTTCTCCACGGTCGCATATGCGCTGGGGGTACTGATGCAGCAGTTCAACCAGCGAAGCAGGACCGTCCTAACCCTTGCTGTCTTTTCCGCGGCGCTGTCCTTGTTCCTTGCCTTTCTGTCTTTGGGTGACAGACCATTGCCAGCACAGGTGCTGACTGTCGGGTTCTTTGGAGTTTGGTTTTCTCTGCTGCTAATCTACAACCTGATTAGGGTCTATGAGGAGAAGAGGTGACATATATGGGCAGGTGGTTTCGCCCGCTGAAGGATCGGGCCGGCGAAGTGTCGATGCCGCCTGCCAGGGCAGGTGCATCTCATCCTCTAGTTGCGTCAGAGGGGCAGCGGCGTTTCTATTGACGTCGTCAGTCCGCTCGATCACCTGCAGGGTACTTGGAGCAGCGAGTAGGTTCATAGGTCGCAAGCTTCTCTAGCAATGCTCGAAGAGCCTATGATCTCTCCCTCTCTATCTTCCCTTGATACCCACTCTTAGAATAGGCACTCACAGGATCTATCGGCAACCCCTTTCGCATTCTTGCCTCCACGACAATTGGCATTACGTCGGCGTTCATCGTTGCCCTGTTGAAGAGCCTGTTCGCCTCTATGATCCTGTCGGCAGCTTGATGCTCCCGCAGCGCCTTCCGATCGACCAGCATTGCCCTGGCAAGTGCCGTCTGGAGGGAGTCGACCGAGTGCAGCACCGCCATTATCCTGTTCTCGCGAGGACTGGCCTGGTCTATCATGAAGGCCCAGTTCTTAGGGGGGTCAGGGTTCAGCGCGACATTGCCGGCGATGAGCTCATACATTATCCTCGCGAGCTGAGGATTGGGCTCGACCGCGTGGTCATCATCCGCAGCATAGCGAGTATTGAAATGGAAGCCCCCCCAAACCCCCTCTTCTATCAAGGTGGCTACGATCTGCTCAACGTTGGTCCCATGGGGATGATGACCCAAGTCCACGAGGACTCCCGCATTCGACCCGATCGAATTGGCTAGCAACAGAGCGGTGCCCCAGTCAGGCACTGTCGTGCTGTAGGTCCCAGGTTCAAAGAGCTTGTATTCGATCAAGACTCTTACGTCCTCGGGGAGTCTCTGACCGGCTTTGGCCAGTGAGACCTTCATGTTACCGTACGCCCTCTTGAGGTCCCTTTGACCTGGATAGCTTGAGCCATCCGGGAACCAAAGGGTCACTATGCTATTGCCGAGCTTCTTTGATACCTCCCCCGCGAAGACCGTTTGTTCGACGTACCTCTTCACTGTCTCCTCTTCGTCAGCCGAGAACGTTCCCCTGTGTGATCCCCGAAGGAAGTAAGTTGGGCTTATCGCACCGAGCCCGAGACCCCTCCTCTCAGCGCCGGCCTTGACGTTCTGCGCAACCTCGTATGAGCCAACAATGCCATCCTCTGACAGATCCCATAGAACGTGAGTCGCTACTCTGGGCGTTGCTCCAGTCAGCTTGTTCACCAACGCTGCGTCGTCCAACTTCTCCTCTATGTTGCGAGCAGCACCTGGCGGCATGTACTCTCCAAATCTGCCGCCTCCAAACGGGCCAAAGGCCCAAGAGGGAATCTCGACCTCGAACCGACCGACGGAGTCCACGGCCTCTCTCACGGCGGCCGTGCCGAACTCTTCCTCTAGGGAATCGAGACCCCAACTGAATGCCACATCGTTCAACGCTGTCTTCCCTGCTCTCGGACCTCCTTCTGAGCTTATTTGTTATGCTCCCCATTGGGCACGGAGGAGAACTATGGGTTTCCCTCTTGTCATTTCCTGAGAAGTCCCAGGCTACCTGGCTGAACCGGATCGAGAGAAGGCCCGTCTGATCTCGGGGAGGAACTTCTTGACGCTTTCCCAGTGGAATAGCGTGACACCATCGAGTCCTTCTTCCCTAGATATGCGTATCTGCTGGGCTACTTCTCCTTTCCTGAGCTTGCCATGCGAAGTCTCAACTCCAATCGTCACATATGTCGGTACCACCTTCGAAACCGCAATCATAATGTGAAGGCAGATGCTTCTGAACAGGTCCATGTCATATACGTACCCTGACGGGGTGATCAGGTCCAAGTATCCTCTTCTAGCCCAGGCTGGCCAATCCTGATAGACATTGTACAAGGATCCTGTCGTCCAACAGTACGAGCCGAGTTCCGCCCCAGGCTTGGCCCTATGCAATTGGTCGCTCAGCTCCTTGACGAACGATGTGACCTGCTCTCTCCTCCACGCATCCCATTTTTCCCTCAACTCCCCGCTCTTCGGGAGATCCTTCGGGCTCACTCCGTACTGTTCCTTGAACTTGCCGCAGCAGTAGTCGCAGTAGCAGAAGTCAGGCCCAGGATATCTCGTGTAGTCCAGCATTAGCCCATCCACATTATAGTTGCCCAAGATCTCAAGAGCGATGCTTGTCCCGTAGGATCTCACGTCAGGCTTAGCTGGATCACCGAAACCCCATTTCTTTCCTCGTGCATCAACAACAGCCCAGTCATCATGAGAACGGAGGACGTCGTCGGGGTTCTTCTCTCCCTCAGAGAAGACGCACAGCCACGGGTAGATCTTCATGCCCAACTTATGCGCTTGTCTTGTTGCGACCTCAATTGGATCCCATTCCTTGAAGGTATGGGAGGCCATAATCTCACTGTGGTATCCCGCTTTCCCCGAAGTGTCTTTCGCAAGCGGAATCACGAAGTTGAACCCCGCCCTCTTGAGCAGGTCCAGATCATGATTCAGTTTCCTTTCTCCAACCTTTGGCTCCGGCCCCCATGACTCAGCTGGCACAATCCAGATGCCACGACCTTCGAAACGCATTGGCGTGACTCACCAAGACTAGTTGTCTAAATAAGCTTGGCACCCTGCCTTGGCGACGGTCGGGGCGGCAGAGTCCCCCTGAAGGGCCAACCTGTCCAGAACGCTATTATATTCACAAGCAGACCCTCCGCCGATGTCTGGCATTGGCGACCCTAGTGAGGAGGTCACGAGTCTCATCGACATTTTGAGGAAGGCTCACTCGGAAACTGTCTCCTACCGCAGTCAGGTCGAATGGAAGTACCAGCAAGGTCAGTTCGAAGGAGCGCATGAAGTGGAGTTTGACGACTCATCGTGGGAGACGAGAACATTGCCCACATCATGGGATCCGACCCTAGGAGACGCTTGGTTCAGGTTCAGGCTGGTCGTCCCGGAACATGTGTCCGGAGTCAGCGTGAAGGGGTCCAAGGTTGAGATCGTTTCCTCTGTGCTGCTCTGTGCAGCCGAGATTTTCGTCGACGGCAAGCTCGTTCTGAAGGAGGGCTATTGGACCGACTTCAGGGGGCCCAGGATCGTCTTGGCCGAGAGGGCGGTACCCGGGGACGTTCACGTCATCGCTATCAGGGCCTTCAGTCTTCTCCCGATTCCGAAAGGTGCCCGAGCCAGCATCCCCAAGATAGCCCTCGCATATGACGTAGTGGAGCGACTAGCCTTTGAGATCGATTCGTTCTGCGAAGAACTGACCTTTGCTGTCCTGCTTCCGAAGGGGAAGGAGCTCGTGGCGAAGGTAGTCAAGGAGTTCGATCGTGATGTTCTGACGAGAGGGCCCGAAGCAATCGCGGCCGAAGTGGACAGGGCCAGAACAAGGCTGACGCCACTTTCAAAGTACGCGAAGCAGTTCAAGGTCCACCTGATAGCCCACGCTCACATCGACATGAACTGGCTCTGGCCTTGGCAGGACACAGTCCACGTGATACAGAGAGACTTTTCGACGATAGCCTCTCTAATGGACAAGTACCCCGATCTTCATTTCTCCCAGAGCCAAGCCGTTACTTACAAGACAGCAGAAGACACAGATCCACAGCTCTTCGAGAAGATGAGGGAGAAGGTGAAGGCGGGAAACTGGGACATTACCGCGGCGACATGGGTGGAGGGCGACCTGAACATGGGGGGAACAGAGGCATTGGTCAGGCAGATTCTGTACGCGAAGGGTTACATCAAGGACAAGTTCGGATTCGAACCCAAAGTGTGTTGGGAGCCCGACACATTCGGACACACAGCGACGATGCCACAACTGCTCCGAAGGAGCGGACTTGATTACTACTACTTCATGAGGTGCGGAAGGGGGCATCCCATGTTCTGGTGGGAGGGCATAGACGGATCACGGGTGCTAGCATTCAATAGCGTATACGGCAACACTGTCACTCCGAAGAATGTCGCAGAAGTCGCACGTACCTTCTATGAGAAGTACGGCCTGAAGACTAGCATGTTCGTATACGGTATCGGGGACCATGGAGGCGGCCCGACCATTGAGGACATCGAAGATACACATCGAATTCAGAACAAACCTACGCTCCCGAACGTGGTCCTGAGCTCTACGCACTCGTTCTTCCGACAGGTTTCAAGACAGGGGCCGAAGCTTCCAACGGTCAAAGGGGAGTTGAACTTCGTGTTCGACGGTTGCTATAGCACACATGGTGACATCAAGCGGTATAACAGATTGTGCGAGAGGTTGCTGGTCGATGCTGAGAAATTCTCGGTAATGGCGTCGGTCGATTCAAGGTTGGCTCTTCACGAGGCTTGGATAGACACACTTTTCAACCAGTTCCACGACATATTGGACGGCAGTGCAGTGGGGGACACTTACGTCCGTTCCGCTCATCTCGCACAGCAGACGATTGATGCTGCCTCCAAGGTGATCAAGGATGCGACATCAAAGGTCGCAAGGGCAGTGAGGTTCTCTGGGGATGGCATACCGATAGTGGTGTTCAACTCATTGTCCTGGGACAGGACGGACATTGTGAGGGCTGAGATACCCAAGGAGCTCATCCCCAAGAACCCGGTCGCACTTGATCCCGAGGGGAACAGGAGAACCGCGCAGGCTGACGGCAACGGCGTCCTCTTTGTCGCTGAGGCCCCGAGCTTGGGCTACAGAACCTACTATCTCGTCGAAGGTGAGCCGTCAACTGCTATCCTCGCAAACGATGCCTTGGAACTGGAGAACAAGGCATTGAAGGTCGAACTGGATAGGGACTCAGGCGCCATTAAGTCCCTATTCGACAAGGCGAACAAGAGGTTCGTGGTCAGAGTTCAGAGGGACGACAATACAATGCCAGTGCTTAGCAACCTCATACAGGTCCTGTATGAGGCCCCTCACGGCATGTCCGCTTGGGCAATAGGCAAGATCGCCAAGGTCGAGTCCCTCATAAGAGGGGCCAAGGTCGAGGTCTTGGAGAGAGGACCAGTTAGGGGAATGATCAAGGTGACCCACCACGTGGGCAGGTCCGAAGTGACCCAAGATGTTGTGATCTATGAGGGCATCCCCAGAATCGATTTCAGGACCTCGATAGACTGGGCTGAGGTGGGACATGGTGGGGTAGACGCCCCAATGCTGAAGGTGTCATTCACACCCGTGCTGCATGATCCTAAGGCGACTTTCGAGGTGCCGTTCGGACATGTGGTCCGCGACGGGGATGGCAGAGAGGTGCCAGCCCTCAGATGGATCGACCTCTCAGACGTTGAATACGGACTTAGTCTCCTAAACGACTGTAAGTATGGTTTCGACGTTGCTGGCAGCACCATGAGGATGACCCTGGTCAGAAGTAGCTATGAACCCGATCCGTCTCCGGATCGGGGAAGACATGAGTTGTTGTACTCCCTGTATCCCCACGCTGGAGACTGGAAGAGGGCCCTGACATACAGGCGAGGGTATGAGATCAATCACCCCCTCGAAGCGGTCGTGATCGTCGACGACCAGAAGGGACAGGGGTCACGGCCAGAGACTGATAGTGTGCTGCGAGTGAGCCCTGATAACGTGGTGGTCTCCTGCATGAAGGCCTCCGAGGACTCGGAGGATTTGACAGTGAGGATCTACGACGCTACCGGGTCCGGCGCCTTTGCAGTTCTGACACCTGGCTTCCCCGTCAAGAGCGCAAAGGAGGTCGACCTGATGGAAAGGCAAGTGGGGAGGCTCAAGATCAACAGGAACAGAATCCGCCTGAAAGTCAGACCTCATCAAATAAGGACAGTGAAACTGATCAAGACGCTGTGAACGGCCGCATCCGCCGACCTGCCGAGGCTGCCCAAGGAATCAAAGGGCGCAGTCGCAACGCGTCGCTAGAAGTCCCTGGGTTTTGCAACAAGCTCACGTATCTTGAGCTCGAAGAAGTTAGAGGAAACTGTTGGCCTGAGCACGATCGCCGTGTCCGCTCCCTTGCCAGTCCCAGCAATGGACAACACATCCCTATCGGTGGGAATCAGCCCGGCGTCTGATGCCATGAGGGCTATTTCCACGCACACCTTCATTCCTTGGCCGAAGGTCCGGTACACGTTCGCAATGAGCTCGAGAGGGCTCAGGGTATTGAACTTCCCCCTAATGGCTCTCTCTGGACCACTGAGCGCGTGGGTGCCCGTGTAAAGCTTGGCGCCATTCTTCAAGATCTGATTCCTGTACCTTGTCTTCATCTCCCCCCGATTGGGCGTCCTAAAGCCGAAGTGGTGAGAGACGACGACGATGTTCAGCCCCTTGAATATCCCCGATGCTTCCGCGCCAGTCTTCCCGGTCGTCGACGACACGACCACATCCTTGACCCCTCTCTCGTCGGCGTATTTTCGGCAATAGCGGAGCAGTTTTCCCGTGGCGTCCGGACCTGGCTTGTCGAAGTAAAGGACCTTGCCTTCCACTGAGGTCATGGCGTTGTGAGTTCATCCGTTCGATATAAGGGCAAGTCACATCAATCTGCCCATAGGCGGACAGTCTACGCGAGTCTGATGCTTATTCTCGCCAATGGATCAGGCCGTGACAGCCTAAACGACACGATGCCTCTGAGTGAGCTGAGATCAAGCTTGGTCCTGCCCCTCGTAAGCTTGAATGACTCCTTCCAGGCGGCTGAAGCCGGGGGAACTGACAGGTCGTATTCGAATGACTCGATCGAGTTGTCCCTGTTGGATTGGACGACCATGCTCGCTTCCCTGTATCCATACAGGGGTATCCCTCCCCAATGGCTCGTCCCGAACTCTCTTGCGCTCAGCGTCAGATCTAAGGGGGGCGGGCGCTTGTTGATGACATCCAGCCTCATGCTCATGATGTCTCTGTGTCCTGTGTCCAAGACGGTAGTCCTGTAGTTCGAGACGTTCGGCATTGTGTTTGCCGCGACCAACAGATCAGACGATATTGTCTCCAGCGACGTTATTCTGCACCCAAAAGCACCAATGACCCTGATGGAGGGAGGGGTAACGTACACTAGGAGCGAGGGCATGGCGATGGGTTGATGTTCGTAGCCTAAGAGGTCGGGCAGGGAGCTGTAGGCCGTCATGATGCCTCCCCCGATAGGGAGCGAGTTCGCTCTGTATGGCGAGCATTGATACCCCGGGAAGTCAAAGAGCCTAACGAATCTCATGCGATCCTCTTCTGCGCTTGAGAGAGGATCACCGAAGAAGAGGCCGCCTCGCACGAATGAAAAGAGCCTCCCGGCAGTTGAGGACATGCTCCCCACGAAAGTTGCTGCGACTGGGCCTCCATCCAGTGAAATGCCTCCGCTAAGGTCCAATCCAGTCTTCTTGACTGCATAGTCACTCAAGCCAATCATTTGGATCCCGTCCATGAAGACCCCACCCGTATTGAACACAGCGTGATCCATGAACAGAGTACCATGGAGGCCGGGTGCTTCGCTTAGCTGTTTGGCTTGTCCGTTGGAGGGAGACAAGTTGAAGATCCCCAGGTTCTTGTGTCCGTCGGCCCTGGCGAGCAGAAGCTCCTGATTCAAGGCATTGTATATGACCTCGGAGACCTCACCCGCCCACTCCATTTTGTGCCCGATTCCTTCCTTCCAGAGGAGGCTGACTTTGTCGTCATTCAGGTCGTAGCAGTGAACGTGAGAGTACTTGTTGTGGAAATGCAGTACGCCATCTTTTGAGATGACCGCGGGAGCATGGACCCACCCCCCGAAGTATATCCGATCGTCAGCCGCACAGACGGCATTGTAGGTATCGCCCCCGGATGCTGGGCTTGGGCCTATCAACGAGTAGTCATACACCTTCACGTCGTCTCCTCTGATGAAGTGAGCTCTTGCTTCAAAGGCGAGGTTGAAGTACAACACGCCCTTGTGGTACCTGAGACCGAAGATACCGCCAGACCCCCATTCGGGCCCCAGCCCAGGCGTGAATCTCCACAGCGACTTCAATCTGGGTGCGCAACTCCTAGCCCACGTCTTCTCGATCACCCAGACCATGCATCATGTCCTTCTGCTGGCCCACAACGCCGCGTTGGTCAGGATCCTGCGCACGCTTGGGTTCATCATCACAGGATAAGTCTCGTGACCGGGACGGAAGTAGAAGATCCTACCCTTGCCGACCTCCCAGGTGAGCCCTGATCTGAACTTCGCGCCGTCATGAAACACGGACGTGAAGATGATCTCCTTCGGGACAGGAACGTCAAAGGGCTCCCTGTATGTCTCGGTCCGTTCTATTATGAAGTCCCTTATGCCCTTTGCGATCGGATGAGACGCGGTCTCCACGTGGACCCTCTCGGGCAGACCATCCTCATCCCAACTTCCGAGTGAACACTCGGTTCCCATGAGTGCCTTGAAGGGCTTGGAGAAGTGCGACGAGTGAATCGCCACGAATCCCATCCCGCCATCCTTCACCCTGGAGACCACTCTCTCAACCGCGTCGTCTCCCACCTCACCGTGCTTCGCGTGCCCCCACCAGTACAGAACTTCTGATTGGTCGAGAGCCGCTTGACTCAGGCCGTATGCGACGTCGGTTATCTGAGCTGTCCGAGCTTCGACATTTGGGTGCAGGTTGAGGAATGAGGCAATCTCCCCATGAATCCCTTGGGGGTAGGGGTCCTTTGGTTCCGTGTATTCTGACCAGACGAGAACCTTCACCTTTTCAGCTGGGATCATCGCCCACCAAGCCTTCACCGGAGTTAATATCATTGCGGGCATTCTCGAGCCTTCTTGGAATAGAGCCAACTTGAGTGAGAATGATCCCAGCTGTTGTTGGGCTGCCATGGGAGACTTAAATGCCAAAAGGCCTAGCCAAGCCGCATGGCACGAGGCCCACGGGTGAGAATCCCAAGGGAGGCCTGGTACGTCGCCTTCATGTTTTTCGTGTTCATGCTTCTGCACAACGCGGACAAGTTCCTGATATCCCCGCTACTGGGCATGATCCAGGCGGAGTTCAACCTGTCGTACACCGAACTGGGAGCTATCCAGACTGGTTCTGTTATCGTAGCCGTGGTATTCATGCCACTCTGGGGCTACGTGTTCGACAGATTCGCGAGGCCTCCGCTGGTGGCACTCGCGAGTGCCATATGGGGGGTGACGACAGTACTATCGACATTCTCGCGAAACTTCATCGAGCTGGTCATCACGAGGGCGCTGACTGGCATAGACAATGAGTCCTACAGTGGCATCTATTCATTCTTGGGTGACTGCTTTCCGCCTGATTCCAGAGCGACTGCAGTGGGACTTGTCAATACCTCAACGGCATTTGGCACGCTCCTGGGCGTGTTCATCGGAACCATGCTAGGAACCACCCTCGGCTGGAGAAGCGCGTTCGTCGTTACCGGCGTGCCCGGGGTGATCTTGGCCGTTGTCATATTCATGACAATCAAGGACAAGCCAAGGGGTTTGACCGAGCCAGAGTTAGCAGATGTGAAGGACAAGCTGAAGCAGACGTTCTCTCTTGAGTCTGTCAAGAAGCTCTTTGAGAGGAGATCTGTGATCCTGCTGTTCACGCAAGGCTTCTTCGGGGTGTTCCCGTGGCAGATCCTTCAATACTGGTTGATGTTGTACATGGCACAGATAAGAGGTTTCACCGCTGACGAGCAATTGATCGTGATGCTTGTTGCACTGTTGGCCATGGTGGGCGGGAACATAGCGTCCGGCCTGGGAGGCGACTGGGCTTTCAAGAGGTCTCTCAAGGGAAGGCCTATGTTCGCCGCGGTCGCCGTCGCCGTCGGGCTGGTCCTGTTTGACACAGCCATCCTGCTCAGAGGAGGCCTGACCCTTTTCTTGATCTTCGGCGGGCTCACTGGCTTTTTCATCCCCATGGCCGGCCCTAACGTTTCCGCCTCCATTCAGGACGTTGCGTTGCCCGAAGTGAGGAGCACGGCGCTCGCGCTGCAAGTCTTCTTTGAGAACGTAGGCTCAGCATCTGCGCCTCTCTTGACGGGATATCTCGCCGACATACTGGGACTCGAACCGGCGATACTGATAGTAGTCACGATCACGTGGATACTGTGCGCCCTATTGCTTGGAGTGACTTCGTACATGATTCCCAAGGACATTGAATGGAAGAGGCGAGAGCTCACTGAGAGGGCAAGGGACCTCTCGAAAGGATAGTCTCAGCATATGGAACGCCAAGAAACCGGTAAGTCACGACAGGTTGGAACCATGCATCCAATTGGCTAGCGAAGAGTGGCCCGGCAGTCTGACAGCATCCAACCTCCTGATGACCCTCCTGACTCTCTCTCGCGAGAAGCCCCTTTCTTGGCACAGGAACCCCAGCATGCCTTCCCCATCGGGCCTTCGATAGGTCAGCTGGTAGTCGTCCGTCACATCTGGCTCCAAGAAGATCCTTCTGACTTCTCTCAGGTTCGCGGGGGCCTTGGCCAGGATTTCGCTGGGCATGGCTTCCATCGACCCGTACTTTCTCACGAGGCTGAGCGCCTTCTTGGGCCCGATGCCGGGGATTCCCTCGTTGAAGTCTGTGCCCACTAGCAGTGCCAAGTCAGTCAGCGAGCTCCTCGACAGCTGAAGATCCCTGAGGACAGACTCCAGTTCTATCAGCTCTGGCAACAACCGCCTCGATCTGTTCTTGCTAGGCATGAACTCGCATATCCGCGAGATCCATAGGAAGCGGCATCTTGGGCCTGCAGGGATCAGTTGCGTGCAGGCATCTCGGGTTGAACCGGTGCCGCTCGAGGATAGCCGCTAGCTCAAGCGGAACTCTAGGTGTGGACCAAAACGTCTTGCCTGGGGTTGCGATTTCCTAGAGTGGCTCGAGCGGACTCTACATGAATGGATCCAGAGGCGGCCAGATTTGGCTATCGGGCTTCCACCTGAATCGAAAGGTCAGTCTTTTCCGCCTTGGGCTCGGACCCGCCTGGATCTCATGACCCGCCAGTTTCCCGTATGTCGACGATTGCTCCCTTGGTGACGCGCAACAGGTCAGATGGCTGCACTTTCAGGAGGGCCCTAGGAGATCCTCCGCCGCCGAACACCACATCCTTCCCCAGCACCTTAGGGTCTATCAGGACTGTGGCAGTGTATCCGAACGGGGGGACACCTCCGATCGGGTACCCAGTGTGATGCAGCACCTCCCTCGGAGTGGCAGCGCGAGGTGCAGGGAATCCTGCTGCGGATCCGACCTTCTGGGGGCTCACTCGATCCGTCCCCAACACAATGGCCACGAAGACCTCATCCTGCCGGATCATGACCAAGCTCTTTATGAGGTCGGATGCGTTGCGGCCTAGAGCCTTGGCTGCCTCCACCACGGTGTGAACCGATGTCTGAAATATCAGCTGCTCGGCATCTATCCCATTTGACTTGACAAATTCCCTCAGTCTATTCTCGAACTTCTCAAAAGACTCTTGGCTCATGATGACCGCAAGGTGCAGCCTTCTTTTTTGTCTTTGTCTTTGTTCGTAGCCATGAGGAAGTGCGGCCTTGGCCTGAGACACGCTAGGGTCAGGCTCTCGGCCGTGAGTCCAACTCTTCGAGTCTCTTCCTCCTCTCTTGCCTCATGGCCTCGGCCCTTCTACGTGTTAGGATCCAGAAGGAGATGATCAAGAGGACCAGCCCGCCAACCAACAACTCTGTCCCCGGGGGGGTGGACTCCGAAGGAGGTTGTGGAGTGCTTCCACCGTCAGCGATCAGCCCAATGGCTCGCGCGATGTCGGGCTGGAAGATGCTGCATGAAGCTTGCTCGACAAGGCTTGAGGTGGCAGAGCCGTTGTATACCGAAACCTCAGATCCCGCTGGCAACACTATCCTCACTCCTCTCTGGCCCCCTAAGCGCAGGTACTCCCCGGTGGTCCAAGAGAAGACAGGCAGATAGGTCATGCCGCTGAATTCCCAAGCCCCTATTGAGGCCAGATCATCGGTGCGAGTCCAGGCGCCACCATCACTGAGCACAAGGACTACCACCGGCGAAGATTTCGGGAACGCGACGTACTTGACGAAGCAGTTGTCCGAGCGAGGAACGACATCGAGGAGTTCAGTTCCGTTCACGACCGTCGCGTCGAATGAGAGGAGTGCACTGCTTGAGACGAGTTCAGGTGACGAGAGCATTACTCTTTGGCGTTCAGCAGAGAGGCCAAGTATGTCTTGCTCGAGACCTTCGATCCCCTGCTTCATTCCCTCTACGACTCCCCACATCCCCCCCAACTGTCCGCGAGTGGCATTCACGCCTGAATTGAGTTCATCAGCCATCATTCTCAGTAGATCGCTTTGGTTGAGACTGGCCCTGCCGATCAGCACTGAGGCGTTGCCCGCGTTGAACAGTGAGTTGGAGAGAATGGACAGGCTTGACTGGAAGCCCGCGTAGAAATTGACGAAGCTGGACACCTCCTCGGCGACAAGCCGGACATCTATGCCGCCGAGCAAGTCCTCAGCTGCCCTGAGGTTCGCGAGGGCGTCGTCTATGTTGTCCAACGTCCGTCGGTTTATCTGATATGTCAAGGACACGGCCGCGATCGACTGGTTCAGCATCTCCGCGCGGGCCGTGTCGTTCTCTGATGCGAGCAGGGAACGGAGGGTCTGGTTCAGATCAATGAGTAGCTGTTGTTCCCCCTCGATCGACGATTTTGTGGCCTCCAACAATGCTTCGGTGGTCGAGATGCTCCTCTGCAAGCTCAACACGGTCATGTTGATGTTCTCCTCCGTGGCGACCCGTTGGATCTCACGGATGAGCCCCGAGTACTGCTCCAACGCCGCCAACGTAGCGTCTATGGCCGAGCTTGTAGACATCAATGACTCCCCGAGTAGCACGCTCGCATTTCCCGTCGCGGCCACACCTTGGCTGATGGCGCCCAAGTAGCCCGAAACTTCCGAGAGTGTCCCCGCCGAGGAGTTGCAGACGGCCCATATGCCTTCGAGGAACTCTGACGTCGCGTTCAAGCTGTCCAGCCTTGCTTCCATGCTCCGCAGCATCGCGGGGATCTGATCGGACGAGTACGATATGATGAACGGCGAGACCGTGGCCACCCCCCATTCTGAGAGCTGGGATACCTCGGCCTCGATCTTGATCTGGCTTTCTCCCTTTGGAAAGAGAACCCAGTAGTTGGCGCCATCTGCCGTGGTAGAGTTCGGTCGCGGACTCAGCGTCTTCACTCCGAAGAACTTCTTGTCGAGAGTGACGATGAAACTGAGTGGAATCGGCGGGTTCAGGGCTTCCCTGTCAGAACTGAGAAGAGTGTTCCTTATTCTGACCTTCCAGTCGATGGTGTCTCCCACTCTGGCCGAGAGGAAACGGTACTCTCCTACGGTGGTGATGTTCGGGGGGCCACCGTTCACCGTGATCTCCTCCTGCGCCTGGAACGGAAACGCTCGGGGAGTTCCCGATATCTCCCAAGACGACCTGCCTGGCTGAGCGGTCAACCTGACGACGATCTCCACGTACCTGCCGAGGTCTATCACCTGACCCATCGCGAGATCTCCTGCCACGACCTTCAGCGACGAAGCCTCCACATCATGGAGAGTAAGTCTCACCCAAAGGTCTCTTGCTACGGCGGCTGAGTTCTCTATCTCAAGAACGTACGACAAGGACGAGGTCAGAGACCCCGTGACGGGGTCCAATTGACTGGAGAATACCTCTTGACCATTTAGCTCGAGACCTGTATCATTGGACGCCATTGCCACGGGTATTGCAAGTCGAGCCAACAGCAATGCTTCGGCCAACGCGAGGATCCGCTTCAAGTGCATCATCGAGTTTGTCTCCTCCTTCGATGTAGTCTCGCAATGCCGTCTAGCAGCTCCTCCTCGGACATCTCGCCTTCCACGAACCTCCTTCTGTAGACTTTCTCCTCGAGGTCGAGCAGTTTGTTCAACATGGCGCTGAGTTGCGGAGGCGGGCTCACATCAGATCTGCGAGCTGCGCTTATCGCCGACATATAGGGCTCCGGCGCGTCGTCCTGGAGATGACCGTCCCTCATGAACTTGACTGTCTTAGCGTGAGCTGCGACGTCTGGGTTGTGAGTGACCATTATGACAGCCAACTTGAAATGGGAGTTCAGTGATTCCATGATTGACATCAGGTTTGCAGAGGAATCTACGTCGAGGTTACCAGTTGGCTCGTCGGCGAGTATGAAGGCCGGGTCATTAGCCAACGCCCTGGCGATTGCCACCATCTGCTGTTGTCCTCCGCTCAACTGACCCGGCGTGTTCCTGTACCTTGATTCCGGCAGTCCGGTCAGACCAAGCAATGTCTTAGACTTCTCGGTGGCCTCATCCGAATTGTACCTCCTAGACAGCAGCATCGGCAGGCTGACATTCTCCACTGCCGTCAATTGTGTCGCGAGATTGAAGAACTGAAATACAAAGCCTATCCTCTCCCTCCTCACAACCGAGAGTCTGCTCTCGGGCAGGTGAGTGACATCAATGCCATCTATCACAACTTTGCCCGCGTCAGGCCTGTCCAAGGTGCCAACGATGTGCAGCAACGTGGACTTTCCCGAACCAGATGGCCCCATGATCGACAGGAACTCCCCTTCCTCCACTTCTAGGTCAGTCTCTCTCAGCGCGTGGACTATGGATCCGCCGAGCTTGTACCGCTTCGACACGCCTTTGCACACAAGGGGCTTTTGATCACTCGTACCTGAGAGCTTCAATTGGTCTCACCTTGGTTGCGCCCCAGGAAGGCACGAGGCTGGCCAGAGCGCTCATCAACAGCCCGATCACGAACCCCCTGGCATAGGTCCCCACGTCATACACAAAAGGGAACTGAAGGGCAGTCCCTATGACGCGTGGGAGGAAATCCGTCACTATGACGTACGCCAAGCCATAGCCAGCGAGCCCCCCCAAGATCCCGCCGGCTACTCCCATCACCACCCCTTGGAAGAGGAAGATGAACAGCACGTGCCAATTGTCTGCCCCGATCGACTTCAAGACTCCTATCTCCCTCCTCTTCTCGGCAACGCTCATTCCGACCGAATTCATAATGCTGAGCCCAGAGACGGCCAAGCTCACCATGCTGACCGATAGCATGAGCGCATCAAGAGTGTCGAGGATGTTGTTTAGGTTAGTGAGCAGATCCTTCTCGGTGATAACCTTCAGCCTTGGGAAGGTAGCCCTGACACTATTTACCACACTGTCCGCCACGCCGGCCTCCGAGATGCGAATGACGAAGTGAGTGGCGTATCCTCTCATGTTCAGCATGTATTGCGCTGCACCGAGCCCCGTGACCACGACTGAACCCCTCCCTGCCGACAGCCCTTGGAAGAAGCCCCCGATCTCGGTCGTGCCGACGAGCTTCAGGTTCACTCCTCCCACGTACGCCTGGGTTGTCAACTTGAGCGTGTCGTTGATCCTCAATCTCATTGAGGAGGCGCCTAAGTCCGTCGTGATGAACTCGAGAGCACTGTCCGAGGAGGGGAAGCTCCCACCTGGTTGCGGGACGAAGGATGCCATGTCGGAAACCGGAACACCGATCACAATGGCTGCCTCCTTTCTCGTGTATCCTCCGCCTATGATCACCGGGATCACAGAGGAGACCCCCGGGATCTGAGCTATCGTTGAGGTGTAGAACACTGGCATGGGCTGTAGGTCCACATCCGAAGCGAGTATCGCCGAGCCCAAGAGGGAACTGACATCCTCGCTCACCCTAGTCTTCATGGAAAGGGTGAGGCTGGTCAGAGAAGCCATGAAGGCGATGCCTATTGTGATGCCGAGTATCGTCAGGACCGTCCTCGTGGGTCTGGCCCAGAGGTCTCTAAGAGAGTACTTCATGAGATGGTTTAGCAGTCCCAAGCGTTGAGATGATGAACTCCCGGTTGTCCGGTAATTAAGCGTTGCCGCATGTTTTCATTGTGGTATTGCTGGCAGGCGAGAGTGGAAACTCATAAATCGGGCTCGCGTGCCCGGACAACGTTGTGCAAGACTCTCGCCTTGGCCATGCTGGTCGCTGCGATCGCGATGCAGCCCATGGTGCGTCAGGCGTATGGCCAAGAGCAGACGACTTGGCTGGTTACTTATGATGTCCGGCTGGTTTCCGCCAGTGCGAATACAACCTATGCCCCAGAACCCTTGACCATCTCTGGTGGTGTAACACTCTGGGGTACCGGGTTCTCCACCTCGATCTCGCTTGAGGGCAACCTGTCAGATGCGCTCAACGTCAGCGGGACAACTCAGATTGAGGCCAACTATCCTCCCAACTACGCAAGGGTGGATTATGTCTGGATCGACAAACCCGTCTATGTTGTGCCCTTGCTCTCTTTCCAACCATCAGGTCTGTATGACTGGAGGTTCACTAAAGCCGGAAAAGGATACAGGTTCTCGCTGGTACCTAGGCCCTCCGCGCCTTATTCCCTTGTCAGGGACGACACAGACTACTCGAGCGTCAGGGTCACAATTAACCAAACAAGCAAGCAGGTTCATGTGGATGTCAAACTGATGCTAGCTCGCGCTACAGTGGTTCCGTTTGACTTTTCCGAATCTTATCCCATGATGAGCCAAATCACGCTTGACACACCCATTACCTTTGTGCTCTCGGCGGACAATTCAATCGCGATGGTGCCTCCTTGGCTGGACGTGATCGCGTTGACAGGGTCCTACGTGGCCTACCTACCGGCGCTTCCAACGATGACGAGGTTGAACATACCATTCTCCTTGGATCTAAACATATCAGAAGCAGATCACGTCGGGGCGGGAACGAAATTGGTGGGGGAGTTGATGAGCACCGCCAACGATTGGCTCGACCAGGACGAGAGTTTCTTCCGTGATGCCCTGCTTGATGATCCCGAGATCATGGGGAGGATAAACGAAGCGAAGAGCGAGCTTCGGGACGCTGTTCAATCAGAGGCGAAAAGTGACGTGGCTACATTCGGATTTCTAATGGCTAACGCGCTGAAGCTGACTGCGGAGGTGAGACAAGCCAGAAATGATGTCATGTTTTTCGCCACATACTTCATAGCCCCGATAGTGATATGCTTTCTGCTCATCGCAGCTGCGATGGTCGGCCATCTGGTGTTCAACGGAAAGGCATCATACATAGCCGCGATATTCTTGGCGGTGCTAGCTCTTTCGTTCGCGTGTCATCCCGCCCTAAGGGTGTATGCCCTCTCGATGGAGATTGATGTGAAAGTCCTCCCGTCGATCGTAGTGACCGTCGCGTTGGTCGGCGCCGTCGGCTACATAGTGTTCAAGAGGACGGGCGCTCAGACTGTCTATGGTCTGGCTTTCTCAACATCTATGAGACTAATCAAGGCCAGGAAGCTGAGAGGATTTCTCTCTCTTCTCGCGGTGGTCGTTGTGGCAGCTTCGGTAGTTCCGAGCGTCACGTTGAAAGGAACCTCCCCGGTCTTTACGTCGCAATCCGGAGCTGTATCAGCCCGATTCGCGTCTTGGGCGTTTGCCACATGGACCGTAAGGGTCGTGACTTCAAGCAGTGAGTCCGAGATAGAAGGTCTAAGGCCCTTGAATCCTGGCGAAGCGAGTTACTTGGCGAGTGCTGCCGATCTACAGAACTGGACTTCACTCTCCGCGGCAAGGGGACAGCTCGACATTAGCGGCAGAGCAACCAATGGCAGCTTCATCATAGCAGATATCGCCAAGCTCGTGGATCTGCTGGGCGTGCAGGTTGAGATTCCAGCTTCCAACCTATCTGGCGGAATTCTTCTTATCTACAGGGCTGGTCTTAGCCCAGTCCCGTCGACAGACTCGGTCAAAGTCAATGGAAGGCCGCTGAAAGTGGCGGGTTACGTTGACGCTGATTCGCTCCTCGCACCGGACAATGAAACGCTCGGCGATCTCGTTCTGAACACTCCAGTACTCAGGGGAGGCCTGTCCCTGTCGGGAGCATCGGCGGCTATGATCGGCGGCCCATTCTTGGGCGTAATTGACGAGCAAAGCGCGCTTGAGTTGGGCCTGGCGACGATAGAGCTGGGAGTGATCGGGAACCTGAAGGCAGACTCGGTCGACCAGGTCGCAGACGTGCTCCAATCCGTTGTTTTGGCAAACAGGAATTGGCTCACCTTTACACAGCCGGAGATGCAGATCTACATCGAGGCGGTCTTCACGTACAGGTTCGATATCTCGGCCGGATCGTCCGCGAGCAGCGTTTATGCCGCTCTCCCTATGACGGTTGTGGCTGGCAATTGGGGCGCCCAGTTGATCCTTATGGTCATAGGTGGCCTGATCGTGATGAACGTCGTGATAAACTCAGTCGTGGAGAGACGCAAAGAGGCCACCACGTTCAGCAGTCTGGGAGCAAGTCCGAGCTTCGTAACGAACCTCTTCATAGCAGAGGGAGTCACCTTGGGTGCGCTGGGCGGCGCCATAGGGTACGCTATCGGCTACGCGGCTGCGACTTGGCTGGGGGTGAGTTCAACAGCCATAAAGGCGGAGCTCTACACGCTCACCCCACTCATCCTCGTGCTGGCCATCTCTATTCTAACGGCGTCGCTCGGATCGATTCTTCCTGCCCGATCAGCCATACTTCAGATCGTCCCCAGCAGGGAGATACTGAAGAAGGAAGTCGGCGAGATAAGGTTCGACCCCTCCGGCAACGCCCTGATAAACCTGCCAATTAGGATAAGGAGCTGGCAATGGAAGAGATTTTCAGAATTCCTGAAGAACCTCGTCAGTCCCCCCGTCACATCGTACGCCTATGGGCTGTGGATAATGGAGTACAAGAGGGTGAATTCCGTGGACAGGTTGACCGTTGACTACACAGCATATGGAGGAGCACTCGCTGAGCGCAAGATGACCTATGATGTCGATGTGAGGCCGATAAGCATGGTGGAGTTCGATGGAGTGGAACTGAAGGTCTCCGGCCACCCTGAGTGGACGGATGGCCACAGGATGTTGCTGAAGGAGATGCTCTATGCCCTGAAGGATCGGCTGATTCGATACACCGTCTACAGGACCGAGATCGAGGAGACCCCGGAGGAGGAAATCGGCCAAATAGAAGCCAGACTGGCCGAAATGAGGGCGGAGAGGCAAAACCTATCGAAGAACCTCGCACTTCTTGATCGCGGGATCTCTGCCCTGGAAGAGAAAGAGGCGGAACTGAAGGAGAGGGCGCGGGATTCAGGCCCAGTCTAGCTCGCATATATATCTCGGTCGGTTGGCAAAATCGTGAAGAAAGATGATTTCAGTCGAAAAAAGGTTAAAAAGGGTCGGGCCTCAAAACAGGGACAAGCATGCCCAGAGAAGGACCGACCTCCCCCCACGCGACAGAGGTCGAGAAGGAGGGGAGCGCGAATGACTCTCGGATTGTGGCGATTGTTGAGGCGATAAAGTCAGTTGGGCCAAGGAATTGTTCGCTCATCTCCAGGATGACCGGAATACCGATCGAGACGGTGCGATACAAGATCAAGAAGCAGTTACTCAGGAAGAACGTAGCCTTCCATGCTGTTGTTGACTATGAACTCCTAGGGCTTCAGAGATATTGGGTCACCCTAGATTTCGCGGAGAGGTTTCGAGAGACCGCGCCGCAGGTACTCGATACCCTATCAAGGTTCGGGTTGACTTCCTACATCAAAGCGCTACCTCACTCTTCATACGAAACGATGGTGGCATTGCCCCCAAATGGGCTTGACAAGTACGAGGAGGTTCTAGCCCACATGTCATCTATAGGAATTCTGAACTTCTGCCGCGTAGAGTCTTTAGACTGGGTCCACAACGTTTCGCTCAGGCCCGAATACTACGATTTTGATAGGGGCAAGTGGAGCTTCAGTTGGACTTCCCTTGTCCCCCTGACTATCAGGCCGAGCCCGCAGCCGAAGACATCCGACGACAAGATAAGACCAGACCCGCTTGACTTGTTCATACTCAAGGAACTTCAGGTGAACTCTCTCACCCACCTAACGATCATCGCCAGAAAACTTGGGGTTGGCCCCAAGACTCTCAGGTACCACTTCGTACAGCATGTCAAGAAGGGTAACCTCTTGGCGGGCTACGTCGTCAGGTGGGGTGAGATAAGCAGGGCCTCCCGGGGACTGGTCGCCTTACTTGTGCGAGCTGTCGGAGTGAAGCCGGACTCGATGCCCGACCTGGAGAGGGTTTTCCTCGAGGTGCCATTCACGTGGCTACAGACATACTCTAGCGCAGAGGCTTCCTACACTGCTATGCTTGGCCTTCCATCTGATCAATATGTTAACACTCTTTCATATCTAGCGTCTAACCTGCGACCGTGGAGGGACGAGACGGAGACCCTAGTTCTAGATACGAAGTATGCGATGTCATACACGATCCCGTACGAGATGTTCGATCCAGACAAGGGATGGAGGTTTGACTCAAGTGCGGCTCGGGCTGCGATCGACTCAGTGGTGGGAGAGGTCCAAACTCAGAGCACGCAGACTGAGGAGACGGCTTAGGCGATTTCAACAAGGAAGGCCGACGGCTGTGGAATCCGGGTCGCCCATGCATAGCTAATACTGACGGCCTCTCCTTCATGTCTCTTCCGAGTCGCTAGTTGGGGACCCCTAATGCCAAGCGCAGAAGAACCTTAGCAACCGTCCATGGGATCTTCAGTCCGAGAGGGAGTGGGATACCTATTGGGTCTCCGAGAGGGAGTGGGATACCTATTGGGTCTCCGAGAGGGAGTGGGATACCTATTGGGTCTCCGAGAGGGAGTGGGATACCTATTGGGTCTCC
>Ga0172365_10000373_pt1 | contig 29450 bp, 29 predicted proteins | sample LakKivSesite48cm_FD_114535 | JGI IMG/M metagenome (GOLD analysis project Ga0172365, IMG submission 114535) | Sediment microbial communities from Lake Kivu, Rwanda - Sediment site 48cm | ecosystem: Environmental > Aquatic > Freshwater > Lake > Sediment | place: Rwanda: Western Province, Lake...
ATAAAATGCGAAGCATTTTATGTACAAAAAATCAAAGATTTTTTTGTATTTTCCAAAAATTGACAGAATGTGCCATTCATCCTTTGCTTAAAAGACAAAGGTATTCTGGCGATTTTTGATAAAAAGAGGCAACAAGAAATTATTGCAAAAATGATGTTATAAAAAAGGTTTGAGAAAAATAATAATTATTCATAGCTCAAAAATATATGACAATAAACAATTAACGATGCAAAGAATAACGCAAAAATAAAAAACGTGATAAATAAAAGATTCATTATAATTATGAATAAAAAAAGAGGTGACAGTATGGAAAATAATTCTCAAAAATTCAGCCATGAAAGCAAGAATAATGATGGCGTTAAAGAAATTCCAAAAAAAGCAGACTACCTCTTTGAAGTTTCTTGGGAGGTATGCAACAAGGTAGGCGGCATATACACTGTTGTCAAGAGCAAAGTAAGCTTTATGCTTGAGCATTACAAAGAAAACTATTTTGCAATAGGGCCTTATTTTCCGAATAAGGCGGCTGGAGAATTTGACGAAAAGCTACCTTTGCCTAAACTAAAGAAAATTTTTGAAACATTGGATTCTGAAGGAATAAAGTGCCATTATGGAAGGTGGCTTGCCAAGGGAGAGCCAAACACAGTGCTGATTGATTTTGAACAGTATGTCAAAAATAAAAACGAGATAAAAGGGAAACTTTGGGATGACTACAAAATAGATTCCTTAGGCACAGAGTATCATGATTATGACGAGCCGGTAGTTTGGGCAACAGCAGTAGGCCGCTTCATAGAAGAGTTTGCAAAAAATTCAGAAAATGAAAAGATTGTAGCGCACTTTCATGAGTGGCTTGCAGGAGCAGGATTGCTTTATCTAAAAAGCAGAAAAGCAAATGTTGCAACTGTGTTTACAACTCATGCCACAATGCTTGGAAGAACACTGGCTTCAGCAGAAAATCTCTATGAACTGATTGGAAGGGTTGACCCTGACAAGGAAGCTTACAATCACAAAGTCCATACAAAATACCAGACAGAAAGGGCTTGTGCGCAAAATGCAGATGTATTCGCGACAGTCAGCGGAATTACGGCAATAGAAACAGAAGCGCTTCTCAAGAAAAAACCAGACTTGCTGCTGCCAAACGGCTTGGATTTGGACAAGTTTCCAACCTTTGAGGAAATCTCCATAAAGCACAAACTATTCAAAAGAAAAATAAAGGAGTTCCTGATATACTTCTTCTTTCCACATTACTCGTTTGACCTAGAAGAAACATTAATCTACTTTATATCAGGACGGTACGAGTTTCATGACAAGGGAATTGACATATTCATAAAGGCGCTCTCAAAACTCAATGAAAGATTGAAAAAAGAAGATTTCAAAAAGACAATAGTTGCGTTTTTCTGGATTCCGGGAAATGTCAGAAGCATAAAACAGGAGCTTTTGGAAAACAGAACTTTATACCAGGACTTGCGCGAGTCAATAAATGACAACATTGAAGACATAAAAAACAGTGTCATATACCTTTTGGCATCTCACAGAAATATAAAGAGGCAAACACTCTTTGATAAGGACCTTTACTATGAGATAAAATTAAAGACATTCAAGCTGATAAAAAAAGGAAAGGCCCTCATTTCAACTCATGACCTCTATAATGAGGAGGAAGACCAAATAATAAAGGCATTAAAAGAAGCAAAGCTGGAAAACAGTGTGGAAGACAAAGTCAAAGTAGTTTTTTATCCGATGTATCTAACCGGAGCAGACCAGCTGTTAGATTTGAATTATTATGAAAGCATGCTGGGCTCTCATTTAGGAGTTTTCGCTTCCTATTATGAGCCTTGGGGCTACACACCTCTAGAAGCAGCTGCCTTGGGAGTGGCTTCTGTGACAACTGACCTGGCTGGCTTTGGAATGTTTGTGAAAGAGATAAAGAGAGAGGATGATAATTATCCTGGAATTTTTGTGCTTGAACGCTTGGAATCAACTGATGAAGAGACTGTCAAAAAACTTGCTGGGGTTTTATATGACTACAGCAAACTTAATAGAGAGGAAAGGATAAAGAACAAGATAGAGGCAGTGCGCCTCTCAAAGTTTGCAGACTGGAAGATATTCACAAAGAACTATATCGAAGCGCACAATCTTGCGATTGAAAGAAGATTTGGAAAATAAAAATTAGAAATCAAATAAATAGTTTAATAATTGAATAAAAATAGGTGATAAAAAAACAACTTAAAGGAAAACAAAAAAATGAAGTAAAAAATAATGAAAAATATAAAAATAAAAAATCAAAAAACGCAAAAAACAAATTGAACAAAAGCATTAAAAGAACTGTAAAAAATTAAATACAAATTAATAAGCGTCAATAAAAAAAATAATTAATAAAAAATATCATTTCAGAATTTTAATCATAACTTAACTCATAGTTCAAATTACTCAGATTAAATTTATAATTAAAAATTAAAATATCTCATAAAAAGGGGTGGATTTATGGAATTAAGAAAGGATTATGTTCTGGACAGGTGGGTTATTGTTGCTACAGAGCGCAGCAAGAGGCCTGATGATTTTAAAAATGCAAAAGCAAAGAAAAATGTATACAAAAAAGGAGAGAAAAAAAATTGCTTTTTTTGCCCCGGCAATGAGAAAACAACGCCTCCAGAAATCGGCAGAGTTGAAAAAGATGGAAAATGGCTGATAAGATGGTTCCCAAACAAATATGCTGCTGTTGAGCCAAAGGGAGACTCTAGTATAAAATGCCACAATAATTTCTTTACATTTTCTGATGCCTATGGAATTGCAGAGGTTATTGCAGAAACTCCAGAGCACAGGAAAAATTTCTGGGACCTTGAAGAGTGGCACATAAAAGAAGTGCTGAAGGTTTATGCCAAGAGAATAGAAGAATTGAGCAAGATTAACAACATAAGATATGTGCAGGTTTTCAAGAATGAAGGAGAGGAAGCTGGTTCTTCTATAAAACATACTCATACACAAATCATTGCCACAAACATAGTTCCACTTTGGATAAGAGAGGAAGTGGAAGCAACAAAGAGTTGTGGATTCTGCCCGTATTGTAAAATCATAGACATAGAAAAAGGCAGCTACAGAAGAGTTTTTGAGAGTGACGAGTTTGTAAGCTTTACTCCATATGCATCGAAATATCCATTTGAAATCTGGATATTTCCAAAACAACACATCAGGAACATTACAGAAATGAATGAAAACCAGCTGGAGCAATTGGCAAAAATGCTCAATCAGATTTTGATAAAGCTGAAGGAATTAAATGCACAATACAACATGTGCCTGCACTATGCTCCACAGGGAGAGGACTTGCACTTTCACATAGAGATAACACCTAGGCTTACAAAATGGGCTGGCTTTGAATTTTTTGGAACAGTAATAAATGTAGTATCGCCAGAAAGCGCAGCAGAATTCTACAGGAATGAACCGGATAAAAAATAATCAGGCAGATAATAAAAATTATTATTAAAACTTGTCAAATTCCAGCCATATATTATACTAAAAAATAAAGGCTCATAAAACAAGATTTCATTACAGGAAACATGATAATAATCCATAAGATTAATACGAAGAAAATCAGCAAAAGAATAGATTATGAGAAAACAAGAGAAGACAACATAGGATTTCTTCTTACGAACAATCGCGGCAATTATTTTCTGTCAATGGAAAAAAAGAGCAGGTATTCTGGACTGTTCTTCTTTTCAAAGGACATGTTCAAGATTTTGGATGAGATTGTTTTGCAAAAAAGCGAGAGTACTGATAAAAAAGCTTTGGAGAAGACATTAATAAACAAATTCTTTTCTGCTTCAAGAAATAGTTCAGAGATTGCTGAAAATTTTCTAATGCCAAAAAATTTTAACTCATTTATTTATAATCTGAACAAGAAAACAAATTTCTTTTTGGATTTTGATGTTAGAAAATCCTATGATTCGAGAAGGTTTGGAATGTATTATGATATTATAAGGGATAAAGACAAGTTGCTTATAAGATTTGAAAAAAAGAGTGACCGGAGAGAAGATTCCTCTGATTCACAAAAGGAATTTGAAATCTGGATAGCAGTGAAGTGTAATGGAGATTCAAGAGATGTTCTACAATGGCTTGAAAAAGACTATGAGTTTGACAGGGAAAGAAATTCTTTTCCATATAAAAGATATGTTTTCAGGGCAGTAGAATTGGAAGCAAGCCTTGCTGTTATAACAGTTGCTGAAAACAGAATGCAGGCAGAAAAAGAATGCGATTTTGTATACAACAACGCAGAACAGTTCAGGAGAAATGGAGAAAAAGAATTCAAAAAGCTCCTTGAAGAAAAGACGCCATCAAAAACCAAATCAAAAAATATTTTAGATAAATCCATTTCAAATAAATCATATTCTTATTTCGCAAAGATGAGTGCAAAATCCAGCATGGACGCTTTATCTATCTCTGAGGGCATATTAGCAGGGTTTCCTTGGTTCTTCCAATACTGGACAAGGGATGAAATGATGAGCTTGAAAGCTCTTATTCTGGAAAAGAAATTCGTTTATGTTAAGAACCTTCTTTTTGAAAAATTAGACAGAATAAATGACAAAGGAATGCTTGAAGTCCTAAACAATAGAGTTTCTGCTGATTCAGCAGCGCTTGTTTTTATGAGATTTGACGATTTTCTAAATGAGCTTGAAGAGCAAGGGCTTTTGGAAAAATACATGAAAGAAGAGGATATAGATTTGTTGAGAGAAAGGCTTTCAGAATGCATAAACTGCATTATTGGAAAAAATGCAAAAAATGAGAAAAACACCAAGGAGATAACATTAATACAGAATAATGCTGGAGAAACATGGATGGATTCTCTGGAGAGAAGAGGAGCTTGCATAGAAATACAGGCGTTATTTCTTAGAATGCTCAGGCTCATGCAAAAATTAAGCAGAGATAAAAGATACAAGCGACTGGAAGAAAATTTCAGATATGCTGTCAGGGAAAAATTCTGGGATGGTGAAGTTCTTAAGGATAATGATGCTGACAATACAATAAGGGTGAATGCATTTCTTGCATGCTATTTCTATCCTGAACTGCTAAGCAGAGAAGAATGGAGAAGGTGCTTTGATTTTCTGCTTGAAAAATTATGGAATAAATGGGGTGGGCTATCAACAATAGACAAACAAGATGCAAGGTTCAGGAAAACACATACTGGAGAGAGCTCAGAAAGCTACCACAATGGAGACAGCTGGTTCTTTGTAAACAACATCGCTGCAATAGCCATGAACAGAACAGATAGGGAGCATTTCAAAAAATATGTGGCCCAGATATTAAAGGCAGATATTGATGAAATCCTCTTTAAAGGAATAGTTGGGACTTCTGCAGAATTGTCAAGCTCTTCAGAACTCAAGTCGCAAGGCTGCCTTATGCAGGCCTGGTCAAACGCAACATTCTTGGAACTTGTGCATGAGCTAAAACTTTAAGGAAAAAATAAGGGGAAAAATTTACAAAAGCTTTAAAACATAAGACTTTTATTTTCTAAATCATACACTTTTTATAGAGATAATTTTTACATTAGTTTTTGGGGTGCCATTATGAATAAAAGCAGCGCACTAAAATCAAATCTGGCGGGAAGAAAGGAATATAGGTTCCCAAGGGGAATGCGCTTTTCAGAATTGTATGAAAGGAAGGAATTTTATGAAAAGGAATTTTCAGCAGACAGCTTTGAAAACTGGTTCAGGGACTATCCGCAGGATGTTGTAAAGCCGGCTTCTTGGAAAAAACCTGTTTTTGCAATAGACTTTGGAACCGATTCTGGAATCATAAAAAGCGAATTCTCAAGCTTTTACAGGAAGCTTATGTATATCTCAAAATATGATGATTTTACAGAGTTAAAAAAGAGGTGTGCTCTCTATCTTCCAGAAGACATATATTATGAGAGGAACATTTTTTCAGATTATGAGAAATGCAGAACATGTAAGCAGAGATGGAACTGCACAAATTGTGATAACTTTCTTGGGCAGGAATTGGTATTTGACATAGATCCTGAAAACATAGAGTGCAATTGCAAGAGGATAGGAATTTATAGTTTCTGTGAAAAATGCTTGGAAAAAGCAAAATCAGAAACAATAGAGCTATACAAAAAATTAAAAAAAGATTTTGGATTTAACAGCCTAAAAATAGTTTATTCAGGAAGGGGCTATCATATACATGTTTTGGATAGAAATGCCTTTACTTTGACGCCCAAAGAAAGAAGAAAGATAACTGCAAAACTGCTGAAAAGCGGCTTCCACATTGATGAATGGGTCAGCAACGGGCACATATCTCTTGCCAGAATGCCTGGAACACTGCATGCGCTTGTCAGCAGAATAGTTGCAGAAATCAAAATCGAGGAAATAAGGGGTTTTAATCCTGAGAAAAACAGCAGTGTTATCCCAAAGTTTATTAAAAAAAATAAAAAAAATGAGATTCCTGCTCAAAGCTGAGTCAAAGCTAAAATATTGCAAATTATAAAAATAAATGCAAAAAATAACTGAAAGGATGTGCGCATATGAGCAAAATCTGCATCAGGAGAAGCCAGCTGGGGGAGATAGTTACTCACTGCAGGGAAGAGTTCCCGAAGGAGGCATGCGGAATAGTTTCAGGCAGAACAAATGCTCGCCTAGATGGCATTGTAGAGAAAGTTTACAGGACGGCAAATATTGCAAAAAATTCATATGCACGTTATTTGGCTGACCCTGAAGAATTGGGCAGGATTTTTGATGAGATATACAGGGAAAAATTGAAAATATTGGCAATCTATCATTCTCACATTAATTATCCTGCATACCCTTCAAAAGACTTTGACTATGAATTAGCCCTTGATGGCGAGTCAGCCCGTTACCCAGGTGTTTTTTATCTTATAATTTCTCTAGATAACCTAGAAGAACCGGTAATAAAAGCTTATACTATCAGAAAAGGTGAAATAAGAGAGGAAGAAGTGGAGATAATTGATTAGAAAAGCAGTTAAGTCATTAAAAAAATGATTTATGATGCATATCAACTAAAAAACATAACTATTTGTTAAGAAAATTCTAAGAAAAAATTCATTAAATACAAAAAATTTGTTTACCACTCTTCTTCTTCTGAGAAGCCCTCTTCGCCAAAGTCATAGCCTGGTTCATCTGGTTCTGGAAAATCAGTCTCTGGCTTTTCTTCAAAAAAGGGAAACTGTTCCTCTACAGGCTCTTTTTCATAGTAATATTTCTTCTTCTTTTCAGCCTTTTTAACAGCCTTTTCCTTTTTAACTGCTTTCTTCTTAAACTTCGCTGCTGTTTTTTTGGCGCCTTTCCTAGCACCTTTTCTGGCACCTTTCTTGGCTGCTGATTTCTTCAAGGATTTTTTCTTGGCGGATTTGGCTTTCTTAACTTTCTTCTTTCCTGCCTTCTTAGCCATAAAACCACCTCTCTCACTTTCTAATAAGTGAGATATTTAAAACTTACGTTTTTAGGGCTAAAATGAAGGTAAGGCCCTTTCGTTTATGGTTCGAAAGTTTTATAAATTTGCCTGGCTTCAGTTTAAATATGGTCATAAAGGTAGAGATACCCACCATAGAGTCCAGATACAAGGCAACTGCTGTCTATAAGCCTCTTTATGAGATGCTCCACGACTGGTTTATGGAGAACAGCTACCAAGATAAATTTGGTGGAGACAAGTACATGGAAACCTTATATTCTATAGAGGAAAATCCTGCTGGAGATGTACTCTGGATTTGGTGGAGGCTCACAAAGGAGATAAGCAGACAGATAAGATATGTGATGAATTTTGATTATTTAGGAGTTGGAGTAAATGATGTGGAAGTTGTCATTGACGGAAAAAAAGTAAAGGCACAGAAAGGAGAACTGACAATCTATATAAATCCCAGAGTAGAAGTTGACTATAAAAACGAGTGGGAGAAATCTTTCATTATGAGAATCTTTGGGCTTTACCTCAGAAGAAGGGCATTAAAGAAAAACCTTGAAATGCATAAAAGATTATTGTATGAAGAAGCTTATAAATTGCAGGGACTTATAAAAAGATATTTTGATATGTACCAGTTCATCCCTGAAAAAGAAAGTTTCCATATAAAAAAAGGCTTCGAGTAAGGGGATTGATGATTAAGCAAATAATTAAAACCAGATAAGCAAAATCATAGGAAAAGTTTAAAAATAACTCAAAAACACAAATATATTCTATAAGCTTAAGCTAGACGTAAGCTATGCTTAGTCCAGCGAACTTCATAATCAAAACCAATGCCTCCGTAGCTTAGTAGCTATAGCGGCGGACTTGTAGCAAAATTGCAGCACTTTAAGAAAAATGCAATACGTGTAAGATAATGCAAGAGATCCGCAGGTCGAGGGTGCAACTCCCTCCGGAGGCTTTCGAACGCAGCGAGATATTGAACAATATAGTAAAAGCATACTAATTAATTGATTATAAGTTTCCTTTTCTATAAATCTTTATATAGCGATTTTATGTCTTTGTTATTATGGCGCAAAGCACGCAAATAAAATACCAATCAATATATGGAAAATCTGCATCGCTTGACCAATTGAAAGCCTTTGTTGCAGTTCCATTTTTTATAGAATGGTACAGAAGCAGTGAATCAAGAAAGGTATTTCCAATCTTTTTAAATGAGATGCAGGATATAAATGCCTCAAATAAGCTTCTGCCTTCTGTTCTTGGCAAAAACCCGTTTTTTGAGCATACTGACATTACTTTTATCATAGCAAAAGAAGGGGAAAAGCCTGTAGGAAGGATTGCTGCTTTTATTGACCACAGATATAATTCTGAGCATGATGAGCAAACAGGATGGATAGGAATGTTTGAATCAACCTATGATTCGAAAGTTGGTTCAGATATTCTAAACCTTGCGCTTGATAACTTGAGGGCAAAAGGCTGCACCAAAGTAATAGGGCCTGCAAAGTTCAATGCAAATGGAGAGGCTGGTCTTCTCATCGAAGGATTTGAATACAGCCCATTTTTTATGGAACCATATAATGCTCCGTATTATAGACACTTTTTTGAAGATCTTGGATTCAAGAAAGAAGATGACTGGTACAGTTTTCTTATAAACGAAAAAAATTTAGCAAAAATCCAAAAATATATGGCTAGGATTGGAGAGCTCAAAAAAATAGCTGAACAGACATCACTTGGAATCGGAAGGGCAATGCTTGATACAACTATAAGACAAATCTCATTCAAGAATTTAAGCACAGAAATAGCATTGATTGAAGATATATACAATAAAGAATGGGGAAAAGGCAACCATCCTCAATTTGTTACTATGAACCATTCTGAGATGCAGGCGCTCGCCAAGGGCATTAAAATGATTGCTCTTGAAGACCTGGTTCTGGTTGCTGAAAGAAAAGGCGAGCCTGTAGGAGTTGCTGTGACTGTTCCAAACATAAATGAAGTTATAAGCTTGCATGACAGCCAACAGCGTGGTTATTATCCCTCTCCAAAATTCATTGACATCAGGGATATGAAAAGGGACCTTACGATATTTTCAGACATTAAAAGAAAGGTTAAGAACAAGGACTACAAAAGCGCAAGGGTGCTTATACTCGGTGTCAGAGAAGAATACAAGAAATCAGGAATTGACGCTCTTCTTTATCATGAAACCTTCAAGAGGGCTATTGCCTTAGGAATCAGGGAGGTTAGCGGTTCCCAGATTGCAGAGAAAAACATAGACATGATAAGCCCTCTTGAGAGAATGGCAGAGAAGGCAATGACCTGGAGAGTATATTCGCTGGATCTATAATGCAATTAAAACGCAATTTAAAATATATTCAAAAAGAAAAATAATTGGAGAAATAGAAATTATAAGAAAAAAGATATAGAAAATTATTTGGTGAGATTTATTTCTTTTTTTTGGGCGTCTGTTCAAACAGTTTTCCAAAGTCAAACCTCAGAAGATTCAACTCTGCTCTCAAAAGCTTGACTTCTTCTGTCTGTTCCTTGTAGATTGATTTTAATTCAAGGTTGACTTCATCAACTAATGCTGCACCTATCACAAGAAGAATTGTTATCATCCACAAGAGGCTCGCAATAAGAGTATTAGAAGCAAAACTCGGGTTTAGCATCAGCCAGTTTATGAATGCAACGCCTGCTATTATAACAATAAGCCCCATAATGATTATTTTCTTTGTAAGAGAACCAAAAGCTTCTATTTTCATAACTACCACCCCTTTTCCTGATGAAAATTAATGCTATGATTTAAATTTTTCTATCTGATTATTATCTTGATTATAAACTGCAATAAATTTCATGACAATAATCGATTTAACAAATAAATTTATAAAATATAGGACATTTAAAGGAGCCATGGCAGAGCTTAGCAGCATAGTTAGATTTCTGAACAGAACTTTAAAGGTCAGGAGCATAAAGGATTCCTCAAAAAACGGACTGCAGGTAAAAGGCACAAAAACTGTTAAGAGAATAGGATTTGCAGCAGACGGCTGCCTTGATATGTTTAAAAAAGCAAAGAAGCTGAAATGCGACATGCTGATAGTACATCATGGCATCTTATGGAAGCATGATTACAACAAGCTGATAACTGAAAAGAGAACTGCATTCTTAAAAAAGAACAGGATTTCTCTATATGGCATACACCTTCCCCTTGACCTCAACAGCAAATACGGGAACAATATAGAACTATGCAGAATCTTAAACTTGAGAAAAATAAAAAAATTCGGAAAATATCATAAGGTAATAGTCGGCTATAAAGGAGAGTTTGAAAAAAAAGTTGAACTCAAAGATATTGCCAAAATGCTTAATAAAAAACTGAATACAAAATGCAGAACATTCCCCTTTGGAAAGAGGAAAATAAAAGGCATAGGCGTCATTTCTGGAGGGGGAAGCAACATGGTGATAGATGCTGTAAAGGAAAAACTTGACGCCTATCTAAGCGGAGAAATAGATCTTGGAGCAAGGCATGCTGCAAAAGATGCAGGAATAAATTATATAGCAGCAGGGCATTATGCAACAGAAACTTTGGGAGTGAAAGCCCTGATGCCCTTGCTCAGCAAAAAGTTTGATGTTGAAACATCATTTATAGAAAATAAGGTCAATCTTTAATGAACTAAAAAGTTTTAAAAATGGTGGTTTTTATGAGTGTTAAGGGTAATGAATTTTCAGAAAAGAATTTTGGAGATAGAGTAAAAGTGAAAACCAAAAAAGAAGATTTTGAAGGCGTTTTAATGCCTGAATCAGGCAAAAAAACAATCTTCATAAAGCTTGACAACGGTTATAATATTGGAATAAAAAAAGAAAATATAGAATCAATAGAAATAGGCGAAGCTAGGAAAATGCACGCAACAAAAGCAATTAAGGAAAAAACTGTTGGAATTGAAGAACATAAAAAAAAGGCTACAAAAAGTGCAAAAAAGAATCTGCCAATAATTTCCATACTCCATACAGGAGGCACTATTGCTTCAAGGATTGATTATGAGACAGGCGCTGTAAAGGCGCAGTTCAAGCCAGAGCAGATAATAGAAATGGTTCCGGAGCTTGAGGATATTGCGCAGATAAGAAGCAGGCTTATAAGAAATATGATGTCAGATGATATGAGGTTTGCGCACTACAACCTGATTGCCAAAGAAATAAAAAATGAGATAGATGAAGGGGTTGATGGAGTAATTGTCACGCACGGAACAGATACACTTCATTATACAGCAGCTGCACTGTCTTTTATACTTGAAAACCTTTCTATTCCTGTGCTTTTGGTTGGTGCACAAAGAAGCTCTGACAGGGGCAGCTCTGATGCCATACACAACCTGATATCAGCAGCATACTTCATAGCAAATTCAGACTTTGCAGGTGTGGCAATATGCATGCATGAGAACATGAGTGATGAATATGCTGCAATACTGCCGGGCTGCAAGGTAAGAAAGATGCACTCTTCAAGGAGAGACGCCTTTAAGGCAGTGAATGCAAAGCCCATCGCAAGACTGAATTTTAAGGAAAAAAAGATTGAAATTGCAGATAAGAAGTACCAGAAAAAAGACAAAAATAAACAAACAAAACTCATGCCAATAAAAGAAGGTTTGAAGATAGGAATCATACAGTCACATCCGAACATGTTTGCAGAAGAATTGAAGAAGCTTGAAAATTTTGATGGAGTTGTGCTTGAGGGCACTGGACTGGGACATATGCCTATTTCAAAAATAGACGAAGATACTGCTGAGCATGAAAAAATCTTTCAGGCAATAAAAGAGCTTTGCAGGAAAAGCATTGTTGTGATGAGCACGCAGACCATATTTGGCAGGGTTGACATGAATGTCTACAGTCCAGGAAGAAAATTGGTTGAAGCAGGGGTTTTGGGAAACTATTCAGATATGACCCCTGAAACCATATTCATAAAACTTGCCTGGCTGCTGAGCAATTTCAAAAAGGAGCAGATAATAAAGGAAAATCTTGTGATGAAAAATTTCAGGGGTGAAATTGGGGAACGCACAGGAGAAGAATTTTTGTAAGAGTTAATATTCAAACAGTTAATCAAACAAATTAATCAAATATTTGGTTACGACAAAAAATTGATGAAAAATAGATAAAAATATGATAAACAGAGAGACGAAAGACAAATACAAGCAGTTGACTGCAAGAGAACTGTTGAATAAGATAATCTGGGATAAAAATGAAAATCCTAAAGAATACAAAATATTTTATCTGGATAGAATAGATGATAAAAAGCACGGAATAGATTTTTCAGAAATAAAAAGAATTGAAGGCAATTTTATAATTGTGAAAAGAGAAGATTCTGAGGAAGAGACAGAGATTCCAATTCACAGGATAAGGGAAATAAGAAAGGAAAATCACATGGTTTGGGAGAGAAAGTAAGAATATTGAAAAATCTAACGTGATAAAAAAATGAGCAAAGCAATTAGAGATGAAGAAATAGAATCCCAACTAATAGGGATTGGGGGAGCGAGTGCTTCAGGAAAGACTACAATTGCAGAGAGAATCCTCTCTGGACTTGAACAGATTAGCAGTGAATTAGATTACAAAATAAAAGGCATAATCTTCAACATGGACGACTATTATAAGGATCAGTCACATATGCCCTTTGAAGAGAGAAAGAAAACAAATTATGACAGCCCAGAGGCATTCGAGTGGCCCTTGCTCAAAGAACATTTGATAAAACTTCTCAACTATCAACAGATAGAAAAGCCTTGCTATTTATTCGCAGAACATACAAGAGACAATAGGAAGGAAATAGTGCGTCCTGCACATTTGGTAATTCTTGAAGGGATATTCGCACTTGTAGACCCAGATATAAACAAGATGATGAAATTGAAAATATTTGTAGATACGCGACTTACAGAGTGTCTTTCAAGAAGGGTTAAACGGGATGTCTGTGAGAGAGGCAGGAGCATAGAATCTGTGCTTGAGCAATGGAAGGAAACTGTTGAGCCCGGTTTCTATAGATACATACTTCCGACAAAAAATTATGTCAACATAATCATCGATTGGGATGGTGGAGAAGATAAGATAAGAACCTCAATAGATATGACCTTGGCATTTATAGAAAAAAATTTTAGGGAGATGCTTTATAAAAAATAAAAGGATTAAAAAATAAAAATACAGTTAAACAAAAAATACATCAAAAAATCTGAATTTTACAACAATAAAATTTATTGCGAACGCTGCAATAAAGAAATAAACATTATAAGAAAACGCATAAACATCTCATCAAAAAACATAGAGAAAATAAAATGGAAGGCGACAGCACAGAGAAAGAGAGCGAATATTACAAAAACATCGGGCTGAAGTGCGGCATCGAGATACACCAGCAGCTTGAAACCCACAAGCTGTTCTGCAACTGCCCATCAATAATTGAAGAGAGAGAACCTGACCTAATCATTAAAAGGAGGCTGAGAGCTGTTGCAGGAGAATCAGGAGCGATTGATTCAGCTGCTGAATATGAAACAGAAAGGGGAAAGGAATTCATATATCAATTCTACAAAGACGCAAACTGCCTTGTTGAACTAGATGAAGAGCCTCCGCATCCAATAAACATGGAAGCGTTGGACATAACATTGCAGATAGCGCTCATGCTGAAGGCTGATGTGCTTGATTGCGTTCAAATGATGAGAAAAACAGTTGTGGATGGAAGCAACACCTCTGGCTTTCAGAGGACTGCATTAATAGCTACAAACGGATATTTGGAAATAAGCAACAAAAAAATCAGCATACCTACAATATGCCTTGAAGAGGAAGCTGCGAAGATTGTTGAGAGAAGAGAGGATTATGACGTTTACAATCTTTCAAGATTGGGAATTCCGCTTGTTGAAATAGCGACAGCAGCAGAGCTCAACATGCCTAAAGAGGTTAAGGAATGCGCAGAAAAACTTGGAATGGTGCTTAGGAGCACAGGCAGAGTCAAGAGAGGGCTTGGAACCATAAGGCAGGATTTGAATATTTCAATAAGGGGGGGAAAGAGGATTGAGGTAAAGGGAGCGCAGGACTTGAGGCTGATTCCGAAACTTATTGAAAATGAAGTTATGAGGCAAGAAGCACTCTTAAAAATAAAAGAAGAACTTGAGAAAAATGGAATAAAGGATATCATAACCAATAAGAAGGATTTAAGCATACTGCTAAAAACAACAAAATCAAAAATTTTGAGAAATGCCCTTGATTCAAAAGGCATAGTTATAGGAATAAGACTTTCTGGCTTGAAAGGATTGATTAAGAAAGAAGTTCAGCCAAACAGGAGATTGGGGACAGAGTTCTCTGATTATGCAAAGAGCTTTGGAGTTTCAGGAATACTGCATTCAGATGAGCTGCCTGCTTATGGCATAACTGAAGATGAAGCCAGGAAGATAAGTAAGGAACTTGGCTGCAGAGAAAATGATGGATTTGTACTGATAGCTGCTCAGCCAGAAAAGGCAGATGCTGCTGCAAATGCCGTAATCAAAAGAGCAAAACTATGCATAAGCGGAGTTGTTGCAGAAGTCAGAAAGGCAAATGCTGATGCAACCACCTCATTTTTGAGACCGATGCCTGGCTCAGCCAGAATGTATCCTGAAACAGACATCTCCACAATGCAACCAGAAACTGCCCACATTATGATTCCAAAACTAATCACAGAAAGGGCAACTGATTACAGAAAGATTGGGATAAGCGAGCAGATGGCTGAGTTTGTTTCAAGGTCAAAGCACAGGGCTTTCTTTGACGAAATGCTGGAAAAATTCAGAAATATAGAGCCTTCTTTCATTGCTTCAACAATATTCCTGATGCCAAAGGATTTGAAGAGCAGATTGAAGCTTGATGTTTCAAAGATTAATGAAAGCATTATTGAAAAAGTCCTTGAAGAGCTCGATAAGGGCAAAATCTCAAAGCAGGCTATTTCAGAGATAATGGCGCTTGTTGCAAAGGGAGAAGTTTTAGAAGATGCTTTGAAAAAATTTGAGAGAATGAACGATGAGGAGCTTAAAGCAGAGATAAAGAAGATAATCGCAAAATTAAAGTCAGAAACAAAGGAACCGCTCAAGGAAAATGCTGTTGTCGGCAGAGTTATGGAAAAACTGAGAGGAAAAGCAGACGGCAAACTGATTGTTGATACAGTAAAAAAGATGTTGAAAGATTAGAAGATAAAGAAATAGAATAAGAAATTAATTAAACAAGAAATGAATTGTGCCACAAGTTCATTTGGTTTATTTTGTTAATGTATATTTTTCTAAAGAATATAAAAACTTAAAAAAACAAAAATTCCTGTCAGGCAAATTACAATCGGTATGTATTAATCAGATTATTTTCAATGATTTCTCAATCAAAAACAATTTGATAATAAAAATATAGATAATAAAAAAATTAATGAACATTAATTAAAAAAATAAAAGCTAATAAAAAAATAAACTGATTAACTAAACAAAACTAATTAAACCAAACTCATGATTAAAAACTGTGACTAAATTTATTTTTTTATTTTTCTGTCATTATCAAAAATTAGTATATTTATTAAAAAATTTATTTTTATTATTAATTAATATCATCTCTAAAAAATTTTGCAGACAAACTCACAGCCGTATTATTGGCTTTATCATAGAAAGTTTTTTATATGTTAAAGAATAGATTTTAAACATGCTTGTTGGTGTGGTGGGAAAGACAAATGTTGGAAAATCCTCTTTCTTTAAAGCGTTAACTCTAGCGAATGTTGAGATAGCCAATCATCCCTTTACAACAATAAAGCCCAATCACGGCGTTGCCCATGTGAAGGTTGAATGCGCTGACAGGGATTTTGCCTTAAGATGCAATCCAAAAGAGGGCTTCTGCGTAAATGGCATAAGGTTCGTTCCTTTTGAGGTGCTGGATGTTGCAGGGCTTGTGCCTGGAGCGCATCTTGGAAAAGGGCTTGGGCTTTCATTCCTTGATGATTTAAGGCAGGCAGATGCATTAATTCATGTGATTGATGCTTCAGGAGGCACTGATGAAAATGGTGAGTTTGTGGCTGTGGGCAGCTACGACCCTGTAAATGATATAATGCTGCTTGAAAAAGAGATAGACATGTGGTATACCCAGATTCTCAAAAGTGGATGGGAAAAATTCTCAAAAATAGTGCATCTGGAGCAGAAAGAGGGCTACAAGGAGATTGCAAAGCAGTTCTCAGGGCTTAAGATTACGGAGAATGACGTGCTTGAGACAATGAAAAAACTAAACCTGGATAATGACATTATAAAGTGGAGTGAACAGGGTTTGGAAAGATTCGCAGCAGAATTGAGAATGAGAACAAAGCCGATGATAATTGCTGCAAACAAGGCAGATGTGAGCACATCTGAGGAGAATATAAAAAGATTGGTAAAAGAATTTCCTGAGCACATGATTGTTGCATGCAGTGCAGAGTCAGAGATTGCATTGAAAGAGGCGTCAAAGCATGCTCTCATTTCCTACACTCCAGGAGACTCTGACTTCCAGATTCTTGAAAAAGATAGACTTTCGGAAAAGCAGCTAAATGCCCTGAAATTCATAAAAGAGAATGTTTTGAAAAAATACGGAAGCACTGGGGTTCAAGAGGTTATAAATAGCGCTGTGTTCAATCTCCTGAAGTGCATAGCAGTCTTCCCTGTTGCCACAAACAAGCTTACTGATTCAAAAGGAAATGTGCTGCCAGACTGCTTCTTGGTTCCACAGGGCGTAACTGCGCATGAATTTGCCTATAAAGTACACACAGACCTTGGAGAGCGTTTTGTAAAGGCTGTTGATTTGCGCACAAAACTTATTGTAGGAAAAGAACACAGACTAAAGCATAGAGATGTTGTTCAAATAATAACCTCGTGATGTTGTAAAAAAAGATAACATTTTTTTATTTTCTAAATTGCTTTATAGCATTAAAGAAAAAATTAAAAATAAATTTATTATAAACTACAATTAAAATAAATAATTAAAAAATAAGAAATAAAAAATCAATAAATTAAAGGAGAATAATAATTGAAATCAATAATTAAATATCAGCACAACAATACTTTTGATAAAAATAGAAAAGATATTATAAAAAATAGGAATATTATAATGAATAGCAATGAATGAAATATTATGAATAAAAAATATTAAAAATTATCAAGAATAATTGTATTACAAATCAGAATCACAAAAATCATCATAAAAAATCATAACAAAAAACCAAACTTCTTTCAAAATAATCTAAAACAAAAACTATAAAAGCCAGATAGCACATTTTCAATCAAAAAGAGGTGTTAGTTTTTTGAAGACAATCTATCCAAGGATAAGCGTAGAGAGCTCCTCCTTCTTTGTAACAGCGACTGCAGCAGGGCTTATGAACATAAGAGCCCAATCATCACAAAGAAATATTCTTAGATATTTAGGCTTGTCAAATTTTGATTTCTTCTCAGTTGAAAGAGCGGAAAATGTGCGCGTGGATGAGCAGGTTAAGATGATGCTCCATCCTTACACAAGAATAAAGGATAGGAAATTCAAAAGAGTTTTAGTAGGAGCTGGCTCTGGAGCTACTGCTCATATTGCTAACTGCCTTGACTGCCCTATGCTTCCAAGCCATACGATGGTTGCAAAAAATCTTATAATTCCCATGAATCCTGACAACAAGGAAGATTATCTTAAATTAGCAGTTAGGATTGCTCAGCTGATACTCGCGCACAATAAGGGTATAGAAATCATAATCCATTATGACCCCATTCATGACAGATTGTGGCTTGAACGCTATGTGATTAATAGGATAAAATTCCTTGAAGTAAACCAGGCTTACAGGGATTTTTTTGAAGAAAGAATTGAAAAAGAAGGCGATATAATCTTTGTTTATAATTCACAGAAATTTGATTATTACAAGATAGCTGATAATATATTTTTGCAATTAGGCGGCTATGGAGGCATAAGCCAGCAGGAATATGAAAACGGCTCTGAAACAATAGACAGCTGGCTTGAAAAATCCCATTCATCAAAAAGGGGCGGCTGGAAGTTTGATTACGAAAAAACATCAAACGAGGAATCTGAGTGGGGAACAAGAAAAGAGTTCTGCAATAATGTTAGAGAATACTGCAAAGAGAAAGGCTATAATTTCATAGAGGTTAATATAAATCACATAATGGAAGCAAGCCTCCTGGCAGCCTGTCTCTGGCATTTGAGAAACAACAAGGACGGCAGGAGCAATGGCTTCTTGATAGAGACATCGTGGGCTCATTCGCCAACTGCAGCTGCCATGTCAAGATATGTGCCTTACTGGATTCCGTGGGCTGATTATAGTTCAATGGCTATTGCTGATGCGCATCTGAAGCAACTCACTAAGCTGGATATTCCAAGAGTTGCCAAGTTTGCAAGATATGCTGAATTGGGGCCGGACATTGCAGGAATGAAAGAGTGGGCTTCTGTGCTGGGAAAGTACTTTGGAGAAAATATTGAGTGCTTTGGCGATAGAACAGAAATAAACTATCCCAGTGGCAGAAGGGATATTGAGCTTTTTATAACGAGACTATTTGAAATACCTGGATTTATAGAATCTGTAACAGAATGGGCAGAGCAGATTAATGCGAAGAGCAGTGCTGAAGTGAGCACACAGGAATTTACAGTAACAGCAAAAAAACTTGGGCTAAATGTGAAGAAGTAATGAAAATAGAAAAAATGAATATGTTGATTAATGTCCCGTTTGAACGCGCCAATCTGAGCAGATAAGAAGATTAATGAGAAAAATTAAAGGCAAGCGAGTGAAATTAAAAAGATTAAGAAATGATATGAATGAAAATATATTGATGGGAAAATTAATTAATAACAGAGGAATAAGCACAGGAACAAAGAATAAATGCAAAATAGAAAACTTAACTTATAAAACCGCAGGTCGCAAATTATGAACAATAAAAACCAGAAACGAGTAAATAAACATGCAAATCATTAAAAAAACATGCGAAATTATTTTGCTTTTTTCTGCTTCTCTTTCCTTAAATGGAATGCTGAAGGCAGGTCAATCAGGTATTTTCCATCTGCAATCTTGAAGACAAGAGGCTGCTGTTTGAAGATGCGAACAAGGTCTAATTCATATTTGCCTGGTTTCATCACTCTCACTGATTCAAAGTCCAAAACTATCGGCTGGTTCTCTACTTCTTCCATTCCAACCATATCAATGACATCCTTTTCAATCTCCTTCTTTTCCGCTTCAGTAAGGCTGACTGTGGCCTCCTTTAATTCTGAAAGTCTCTCCTTCTTTATGTAGAAAAAAAGTCTGCCTCCGCACTTGCAGCCCTTAAGAATTTCCTGTGCAGTATCGTCATAAATTGTTCCGCATCTCACACATTGATGTGGCATTTGTTCACCATGGAAAAGTTTTAGATTTCTATTTGGAAATATGAAAAAAATTATTATAAGCGTTATGAAAGATAATTAAAAAATTACCTTGACTTTTTCCTTTTCCTTCCCTTTCTAACATCTTCTGCAAAAAGCTGTATCTTGTTCGGGTCCTTTTTTATTTCCTTTATTACAGAAGCAGGTCCTATTACAGTAAAGCCTTGCCTGTTTCCAAGCAGCATGCTGAAGAACTGATTTCTGAATCTTCCCAAGACATCATTTCCTTTCTTTTCAGATGAGATAACTGCCATTTCAATGCCTTTGAACTCATCATCTATTTCTTCCATCGTGGTTTTTATGAGCTCTGTTTCCTCCTCTTTCTGCAATCTTCCTTCAAGCACTACAATCTTGTCCTCTCTTGCAATCTTCAATAATTTTCTTATCTTTCCTATGGATGAAAGTCTTTCAATCTCGGAATACGGGACAAACTGCAAAGTTATCATCTTCAAAACCTCAAATCATATTCTCCATAAATATTATCAATTATCTTCCGGCCACCTCAAAAAGGCCTTTGTAAAATTCTTCTATATTATTGCCGTATTTCGCTGATATCCCGACTATCTTATACTGCGGAAATGCTGATTCTATCTTTTTGACACTTGCCTTTTTCAAGTCCGTCTTGTTTGCAACTATAAGCACAGGAATCTTTCTTGCTTCTAAATTGCCTACGATTGTGATATTGACTTGTGAGTATGGATCTTTTGTAGCATCCAGAACCACTACAACCACATCCATGTTGTCAAGCCATTTTATTGCATCAATAACTCCTTTTGTGGCTTCTTTTGCGCGCTCCTTTGCCTCTTTTTCGCTCAAGCCAGCTTTCATGAAATCCTCATAGTCAATCTTTGTCGCAATTCCGGGCGTATCCACAAGATTGAATGAAAGTTCCTTGTTGCCTGATTTTATGCTGACTTGTTCTTTTATCTGAATTTCCCTAGTCTCATGGCCAATGCTAGAAACCTTTCCCAAATCCTCGCCTAACCAGTCCTGGCATATTCTATTTGCGAGTGTTGTTTTTCCGCCATTTGGAGGACCGTAGATTCCTATCTTCAGATGCTTTTTCTTTCTAAAAATATTCCTGAAGAACCTGTTCATCCAGTTAAAAAATGTAACCATAAGCCATCACTTTATTCAGAGTGTTTAAATATTTTACTATATAAAAAAGTTTCTTTCTTTTTAATTTTATCTGAGATTTTAGGCAAAAAATCAGCCAGACTCCATTCTTATTATCTCATGAATCTCGTTCTTTGAAACTGCACAGCCTCGAAGCTTAAGCCCCCAGAGCAGGGCATCAAGAAGCACTCGCTTTGGGTTTGTTATACCATTGCCTACAAGATATTTGTCAAGAAAGCCATGCTCATAAGCCACAACTATGAGCTCAACAGACCTTATAATTTTGACATTTCTGACAAGCTCTCTGAATCTTCTGATGTTTTGCTGGTTTACCTCAACCCTTGAATGGAGTTTGCTCTGCAATAAATCTTTCAGTCTTTTTGGCTCTTCAATAAGTAGCCTTGTTGTTCTCTCATCAACAACATAAGCTGAAGATTTTAAAATTATGCTTGTAGCAAGAGACTCTATTTCTCCGCGATGCACAATATTAATCCACGAACCTTTTGTCCTGAAACATGTGTTTGCAAGTCCAAGCAGCTCTGAGGATAAATTCTTTGCATCTTCATTTTCCGCTACATTCAATACTCCTGAGTTTATGGCTTGAAGAACCTGCAATGCATTGAATTCAAATCTTTTTGTATTCAGAGGATTGTCAACCAGCTCTGCCTTGACTGCCTTGCAAATGTAAAAGTCGCCATTGAAGTTTTCCTTCAAGGAAAGCAGAGTCCAGAGCAGATTGTTCATTGTAAGGCTTATTATCGAGCTCGAATCAAAAACAATGTTTTTCATATTGCAACACTCAAATAATACTTAGTTTTATTTCATAGTTTTATTTCATAGTCTTATTTCATGGTCTTATTTGAAAAGCTCCCTTGCAAAGCTTAGCCTTTGCTTCACCCTTCCTGCTGTGTAAACATCAGTAGCCGCAGTGTTTCCAATATAGTTCATCAGCTGCCACTGCGATATGCCAAGAATCTCGGCAGCCCTTGCTGACGATATTCCATGCTCGTAAATCTTGCTTCCCTTCTTTATCCTTGCCTGAGAAATCACTTCCTCAATGTAAAGCTTTATTTTGCTGTCAGTTTCTGAAATAAAATTCAGCAGTTCCTTTACAATATCTTTGTATTCTTGCAGCCTGTTGAGGATTAAATTGTTCTTTGCAGCTGCAATCTTAACTGAGATTTTTTCAGCAAGCACTCCATCATGATGTCTTTCTATTATTTTTGAGAGAGAATATATCAGAACAGCAATAACAACGGATTCCTCATCCTGAAAAATGCTGGCATTATGTATTGTATGATTGCTCAGTTCCCTAAGCTTAAAACCATCTTCTTGTTTAACAAATGTCTCTGCGTCATTGAGCACAGAAATAATGTCCTTTCTAACAACCTCTTCCATTCTGAAAAGAAATATGTGGCAATTATATAAAGTTTTCTTAGGAAAAAGAAAAAAACAAAAAATATAATAAATTACAAATATGTAATAAACAAAATATAAAAAATCACAAATAAAATAGAAAAAATTATGGTTTAAGGGAATTTAGATACTGCTCAACAGGCATTCCATCTATTTCTAAAAATAGCTTGTATTTTCCAAAGTCGAGATATTTTTCGGGCTTTCCGTTATTGTTCATATCTTCAGTTTTAATGTATTGGGGCAGTTTCTCTTTTATTCTCTCTTTTACAGCGTCCCTTACTTTCTCTATTAATATGCCCCTCTGCTCTACATCTAATTGTCTATAATAGTTAATGATGGCGGTTCTTTGTTGCATGAGGCGTGCTTCGCCTTTTTGATAGGTTTTAATGACCCCATAGCCAACACCAAAAGCCACTCCGCCGGTTAAAACTATTAACAAGGCCTTTGTAAATCCCTTCTTGACAACATCATCTATAGCCATATTTCTCACCTCTAAAAAAAGATGAGAGAAAGAATATTTACGCTTTTATGATAATTATGAAATGGTTATAGAAAATAAATTTGTTGACAATATTTATAAACTTTAGAAAAAAATATTTTAAGAAAATTTTAAGCGGAATAATAAAAAAATCCCTGTATTACTTAATTTATGTTTTATTGGTTCAGCAATTCCTCAAGCGTAACGAGCTTGTAGCCCTCAGATTGTGCATAAAGAATTATTTTTTCAAGAGCATCAAAGTCTGCATCTCTGGTATGATAAAGATAAATCTTTCCAGGAGCTAAAGTGTTTTTCAGATAATTATACACATAATTGCTGTCCGTCAAATTATGTTCTGAATCAAACATTGAGTCTCCTGTCCACATTGCGATGTCTATGGGAACATTGTTGTTGTCCTTGACAATTTTAATTGCGGCGTTTTGCAAGGGCAAATAGATTCCTTCTTTTGTTGTGGTATAACCAAAGATGCCATTACCGCCTGAAGGCCTTAGAAAATGGAAAACCATATTTTTGTCAACTAAAGTATGAAATGTTTTTATGTTATCACTGTAATTCTTATAGAGCTGTTCTTTGGTCTGCTTTGTTGCCCAAGCATGGTTTTGGGAATGGAGCTCAATTTCATGCCCTTCTTTTAGAACCTGCTTCCAGAGCTCAGGATTTTTGGCAGCTACATTTCCAATAGGAAAAAAAGTGAATAAAACATCATATTTCTTCCCTAAAGAAAGGGCTTCCTTCACATAAGTGCTGTTGTAGCAGTCGTCAATTGTGATTGCTATAACCTTTTCATCTGTTTTCTTACTCCAGTAAATTATCGGAAGCCTGCTTTCTTCATTTATTTTTTCATTTATAGTATTCTCTTTTGTATCGCTTTTTATATCTCCCTTCGTATTTTCTTTCTTGTCTGTATTTTCATTTGTTTCCTGTTGGTTTGCTTTCTGCTGAGTTTTCTTTAAGTTTTGGTAATAAACGCTTTTCATATGCTCTTCAATTTCTTCATCTAATCCCTTCGTTATATTTACAATGCCCGGAACAATCTGGTTGTTTATTTCAGATGTTATAGAAGGATTCTGACTTGTTGCTTTTTTGCTATTAACTTTTAGATGTTGATTTGCGCCATAGATAGAGAGCCCCATAAATGCAGTTAAGCAAATTATTATACTTTTTCTGACAACTGATTCAAGAGACATTTTATACCTTCTATCAGTCGTATAATTTGAATTTCAAAAATCCTTTTCAATTTCTGATTTAAACAAAATCATCATCATATAATAGTAACAAATTATGAGAAGTGATATTTGATACATATATAAATCTTTCCTTTAGAAAGATTGAATTTGCGGAAGTTAAATTTTGAAAATAGGGAAATAACCAAAGAACTCACTGATTCATTCCTTCCTGATTTTTGCAACAAAGAAACCTTCTGTCTCGTTGTCCTGCGGCCAGATTCTCAAGCAGTTTTTTATTTCAGGATTGTATTTTCTGCTCTTAAATTGCAAGACAGCAGAACTTCTTTTTATCTTGAGCTTTATGTCACAGATTTTTGCATTATCATATTTTTGCATAAGGAAATCAATAATCTCTTCATCCTCCTCTGGCTCAAGAGTACATGTGCTGTAAACAAGAATGCCTTCTGGCTTAAGAGCTTCAAAGGCATTTATTATCATCTGCTTCTGTATTCTTGAAAGCCGCTCAATCATTTTAGGATTCCACATTTTTATGGTTTCAAGGGACTTGCTTATTGTGCCTGTGCCTGAACATGGGGCATCTAAAAGAATTTTGTCAAAAAAATCCTTCAAGAAGCCGAAGCGCCTTGCTTCCATCTCAGTTATTATCGCATTTGCAACTCCACACCTTTGCATATTCATTGCAAGCGCCTTTATTCTGACAAAGGAACTGTCATTTGAAATCAGAATGCCTTGATTCTGCATGTATTGGGCAATCTGCGTGGATTTTGAGCCTGGCGCAGCACACATGTCCAAAACAATCTCTCCAGCTTCTGGTTGTAAAACAATTGGTGGAATCATTGAGGCTGCTTCTTGCACATAGACGTAGCCCAAAGCATGTTCAAGGGTGTTTCCTATGTCTCTTCTTTCACTTTCAACCCAGAATCCCTCATTGCACCATGGAACTTTGTTAAGCTGCCATCTCTTTCCGAGTTTTTTTACCAAATCATCAACAGGAATCTTAAGGGTGTTAACCCTTACGGACTTTCTGAGAAATGAGAGAGAATATTTTTTGAATTCTGAAAAATCTGTTAGCGTGCTGTATCTCTCAACAAATCCCTTCTTAAATTCAAGTTTTTCTGCATCCGGAATTGGAACCAGCATAGAATGGAGAGGTTACTGCGATGTTTAAATAGTTTTTGTGAAATGAAGATAAACGATTAATATGATTTAATATAATTAATAGTTATAATTTAAAACATAATTTAAAATTTTTATGAAACAACAGAAAAAATCAAAAACTTCAGCATCAATGTTAAGGTATGCTCACTAACAATCAATAATGCTCTGATAAAACTCATTATAAGAATTTCATTAATGAACATTGATGGCTGTTTAAGATACAGAATTTATTAAAAGAAAATATTCATTTAAAAAAAGTTATTACATCCATTAATTAATTCGTTTATCAACTGATTTTTATTTCTTCAATAAAAGTATTGCCTCTGCAAGGTCGCCCTTTGACTGCTTCAATGCCTCTTCTGCTTCTTCTCTTGAAACAGAAGCCTGTTCCATGACAGTTTTGATGTCATCATCGCTGATTTCTGGCTCTTTTTCTGAATCTTCTTTTGCCTCTTCAACAACCTCTCCAGAAATCTGAAAACTGTCTTCTCCCATCATGTTTACTCTGACAACACTCGGCTGCTTTATCACCAGATTTTTATTCCCGCATCTTATTATTACTTCTTCAGCATCTATTTCATGCTGTGATATTCCCATCTTCTTCATTGCTTGCTGAAGCTGTCTCTGATTTATTTTGGGAAGCAAAGAAATCACCGTGTAAATTTGAGTGCAAATTAATTAAGGTTTTGCTATGCCGAACCAGCCATAGCCGAGGGTGTGCAAAATGAGTTCTATAATTGCAACTATAAGTATGAGCACTATGACATGCCCCGGCTTTATTTCAAACTTGCTCTTGTACTCGTCAAAATACCTTACAATTCCTCCTCCACTTGCAGGTATTCTTATTTTATCTTGTGCCATAAGAAGAGGAGAAATAAATCCCTTTAAAAATCTTGCGATGAAACAAGTTTTATTTTCACTGAAAGGTGTCTAAAGTTGTTTTTTGAAATATGGGCTTGCTTAATCTGTTTTGTTTAATATAAAACTTTATAAATTCTGTTTTGATTTTGTTAATCATTAATTTGGTTGCTTGGGAGATGATAAAATGAGGTGTGGAAATTCTTTTTATTTTGATAAACTTTTCAATTTTCAGCTTTTTCTCTCGCGCTCAATCACAATACAGATAAAATATAAGAGGTGAAAATGATGACAGAGAATCTTGAAAACAAAATTGAACAAATCTCTGCAGAGAAGGGAAAAAAGGATGTCAAGGCGATGATCATAAGCGAGTTTCCTGTTGACAGCATAATAGGCACTTCAGAGCAGGCAAATAATGCCAGAAAGGGCATAATAGAATATGTAAAGAGTGAGAATCCAAATGTAATATTTGTAGACGGGCTTGTTTCATACACCAGATTCCCAGAGGCATACGGCAAGAACATACTTGAGTCAGAGCCCATAGAGACCTTCATGAAAGAGCCGTTTCGCCTTGCATCTGAGTTTCTGCAGGAGCTTAGAAATGCTTTTAAGGGAAAGATATACTACGTGCTTTCTGATTCTGACGAGGACAACATAAGGCGGCTTACAAAATACACCTGCAACTACAGGGCAAAGGCAGTTAAGGAGCTGATAAAAAGATATGAAAAAGAAATAAGCGATTGTGATAATTACATAGACGAGCTTACCGAAAAGCGCGGAGAACTGAAAGAAAAAAAGCAAACTGCGAAAAGGGCTAAGCTGCTTGAAAAAATAAATGAGGAAATCGAACGTTCCAGAAAGATGCGTCGGACCTACATTTACCATCTTAATAAGGCAGAAGAAGACAAGGTAGATATCCCTAACAGTGAAAGCATCGATTACAACAAAATAAAGGATGAGGTTTACTCCCAGTACATAAACACGCTCAAAGAAATCAACAATGGGGTTGAGATAAACAGGGGCGAGGTTGAGAAGAAAATAAATGGCTACACATTCCTATACAAGCACAGCTTCAACATGCTCTCAAAAACTCCCCTTAAAAGCAGCACAAACCGGCTCCTTGATTATGTAAACAAACTTTACATTGGAAACAGCCAGATCCAGGATTTTATCTTAGAAGGCGGACACAATGCAGAGACAGTTGCACAATTATACAGACATGACATGAAAGATAAGTATTCACTCATCTTTTCTGCACCCGTGATGGAAGACCAGATCATGATAAAGGACATGTTTGACAGGAAGTACAATCCAGAGCTCTTCCAGGGACTGCAGAACAGGCTTATGTCCAACAAGAGATTTGCAAAGAAGCTTGTGGCTTCAGGAATCTCAATTGTGGGAAGGAAATCTGGAGGGGGCTACTGTGTCATTGTGTACTCCATGGACCATCTCGCAAAAGTTGGAAAGGGAGAGATAAAGATTTCGGACATGAAATATGAGAGCATGAACTTCATTGCCGACCCACATGTTGGTAAGGGAGATGCAAAATACGACAAGTTGAAGAGCGCAAGAGCACGAATGGAAGATGAAATAGATGAAAGAAAGGCAAAGGGCGAATCAGCTCCCCTGCTTTTTATGGTGAATGAATCTCTTCAGGGCAGAAATTATAAGATAATGCCTGTGGAGACAAAGAGGAGCATTCCTGAGGAATTTGAGGAAACACTGAAAAATGCTGCTGCAAATGGTGAAAGCATTGAAGACATAATAGGAAGAAGTGTAAATGAAATTGAGCGGGTTAATGAGCCGAGACTGATTAACCAGCTGGAAAGATACAACATAATAATGAACCCGCTTATAATGAAGACGCTGCTGAACTCAAAATATGAAACTGCAGTGGTGTTCACAGAGGGAACTCACATAAAACACACTGTAGGAGAGTTCGGCATAACAGAGACAGAACTTCAGACAATGCCTTTCAAGGAATTTGTCCATCTCTATAATATACTTGTGAAAGAAAATAAACTGCCCTATGACGAAAAGATTGCCAGAATGTATGAAAAGATAAAGTTCAGCGGGGCAGACCAGAGCGGCTATGTCAAGTTTGAAGAAAGGATTGGTGAAAACATCTACAAGTTTTCTGCCACACACAAGGACGTAAGCGCCAAGCCGCAAACCAATATCCCAATGAAGGTTGTGCAGAATCTGGTAACTATGAGGGATGATGCTGACATAAAAATAGCAGGGCACCACCACATACCATACTTTACAGTAATAGGACGGCTAGAGTCAAACGATATAAGCGTTTTATATAAGGGGGCCACATTCAATGAGTATGATTCGTATGGAAAAGAGGGCGGCTGGGCTCCTGCAGTAATCGGCTATGTCAAGGGCATAATACCTAAAAATGCAGGCGGCAAGGGCGTTTACGGTGTAGAATTCATAACATCTGACATACTCTAATTTTTAAAATAATTTTTAATTTGATTTAACTCCCTTTTTTACAATCTTGCCCACTCCCGTATCTGTCAGTGGCTCTACCATTGCGAACATGCTTTTCAAGCCGCGGGCAATTGACCTCTCTTCTCCAACAATGTTATGAATATAGGGCGCAACCATCCACTTTATGTCTGTGCTTGAGAACGGATTGACAAATAGCAGCTTAAGCTCTTTCATCTGAGAAAGCACCTTCCACTCAGAAATCGTCCTTTCAAGATTTTTTGAAGTGTTGAAGAGCACAATAACCAATTCGTGTTTCTGCTGCAAAGCTTCAGAATCCTGAATCAGCTTTGAAAAGTTCTCTACGAAAGGTTCAATTACATATAAAGAACTTTTAGTCTTGTATTTAACAAAAAAGCTCTTATCAAATTCTTTTAATGCGATAATCTGCTTTTCAAAAATGTCTTTATTTCTCACGTACCTTACTGTCCATTCCTTCAGGAAATTTATGATTAATTTTTCTTCCTGCAAAGCTATCTCCCCAAAACCAAACTCTACAACCAAATTCTACGATTTGTATTATGCCATTAATATATAAATATTATTAGTAACTCACTAGAATTGAAAAAAGTGTTATAAAAATAAAAAGTTTTAGCATTATGCAAAACATATTTTGTTTTTAAAAATATTTCATTTATTAATTATCAATAAATAAGTCAGAATATTAACTTGTTTCGCCAGTTTAACCAGCGTCACTATAGAGTATTATTAGTATAGATTAAAGAGCTGAATACAAATGTTGGAGCATGCTCAGTAACAATCACAAAATTGAGAGCCTCTAAAAGATTAAACAAGATTTAAAAACCGAATAAATAACCTGTCAATTATCCCTACCTAAATCATAGATTTTAGGAAGGGGCTTGTAACTAACATCAGGTAAGATATGCAACGAACAAATACCTTCATTTGTTGTTACGATTGGCTCATTGACAAGAGCCTGC
>Ga0172365_10000374_pt1 | contig 29414 bp, 20 predicted proteins | sample LakKivSesite48cm_FD_114535 | JGI IMG/M metagenome (GOLD analysis project Ga0172365, IMG submission 114535) | Sediment microbial communities from Lake Kivu, Rwanda - Sediment site 48cm | ecosystem: Environmental > Aquatic > Freshwater > Lake > Sediment | place: Rwanda: Western Province, Lake...
GGGTGGGATCTGGTTAAAAAAGGCGTTGAGGCTACAGCAGAAATCAGCCAACTTACGCCCGAGCTATTGGTCACAGGCAAATGGAAGGAAACGAGGCTTCGAACCTACAACATCCAAGCGCCAGTGGCACACACGTGGCTTGGGAAAAAGCATCCGTACCTAAGGTTTCTCGACGACTTGAAAATGAAGCTTGTGGCTCTCGGCTTCAAAGAGATGACTGGACCAAACGTTGAGTTAAGCTTCTTCAACTGCGACGGATTATTCATGCCTCAAGACCACCCGGCTAGAGAAGTCCACGATATGTATTTCATCAAAGAACCAGAAACCGGCAGTCTCGAGCAATACCAACGCTTCTTAGAAAAGGTCAAAAAAACACATGAAAACGGGTGGAAAACCGGTTCAAAAGGCTGGGGTTACACTTTTTCGACGCTTGAGGCTGCACGATTGATGCTGCGGAGCCAAACAACCGCAGCCAGCGCGAGAACGCTGATAAGTAAAGACCTTGAAATTCCAGGTAAATATTTCGCAATAGCGAGGTGCTTCCGCCCTGACGTGATTGACAAGACCCATCTGACAGAGTTCAACCAGGTTGAGGGCATAATTCTAGGCGAAGACCTTACGCTCGTCGACTTGCTTGGCGTTCTGGAAAAATTCGCAAAGGACGTCGCGGGAGCAGATAAGGTCAAGTACCGACCGGATTATTTTCCATTTACAGAGCCAAGTGTTGAGCTAGTCGCCTACAAAAAAGGGTGCGGGTGGATGGAGTTCGGCGGTTCAGGAATCTTCCGTCCGGAGCTTACACTTCCTTTGGGCATAAAAGTGCCGGTGTTGGCTTGGGGGCTGGGTGTTGACCGTTTGTTTATGATGAAGGCTGGAATCGACGACATCCGCTTCCTATTCACGCAGGACCTAGAATGGTTGAGACGTATGGAGTTGATTTAGGTGCCGACTGTCGAAGTTGAACTTGAAGACCTAGAATCCCTGCTTGGTATGGAACTACCCAGAGACGAAGAGAAACTTAACGAAATACTATCCTACGTCAAGGGCGAAGCAAAAAACCTGGAGGCTCAGGAAATCCGAATAGAACTCAAGGACAGCAACCGAGCCGACGTATGGAGCGTCGAAGGACTAGCAAGAGCCCTGCGAGGATACCTTGGGTTCGAAAAAGGTCTGAAGGACTATCATATTCAAGGCAGCTCCGGCGTTGAGGTCAATGTAGACTTGAAACTGAAGAACATTCGCCCTTACATAGCGTGTTCCGTGATAAAGGGAGCCAAACTCACAGAAGCAGCAATCCGTCAGATAATGCATTTTCAGGACAAAATGGACCAAACTTATGGCAGAAACCGCAGGAAAACATCTATTGGACTGTATGACTTCGACTTGATTAATCCTCCGCTACGTTACGAAGTTGCAAAACCCAGCGAAGTAAGTTTTGTGCCGCTTGAATTTTCCGAGAAGCTAACTCTCGAAGAAATACTGGAAAAGCACCCTAAAGGAATCGAGTATGGGCGCATCGTTCGAAAGTTTCCTATGTGGCCAGTTTTTATAGATTCGGAAAACAAGGTTCTCTCTTTTCCGCCTGTGATAAATTCGAACGATTTGGGTCGTATCACGCCGAAGACAGAAAACGTGCTTGTGGAGGTTACTGGCACCGCCATCGATACGGTTCAGAATACACTGATAAACGTCACGCTTGCATTAGCCGACCGTGGTGGAAGAATTTATTCAGCAAAGATACACTATCCATACAAAGGCATGGCGGACGCGACGACGCCTAACTTGAAAGGTGAAACCCTTAAACTAGACCTTAACTACGTCCAAAAAGTTATCGGAATGCAATTCAGCCCTAAGGAAATCAGAGAACTGTTGGAAAAAGCCCACTACGGCGTGGTTAAGGCAACCAAATCCGAGGTGACCGTGAAGGTTCCATGTTACCGGGTGGATGTGCTTCACCCGATTGACGTTGTTGAGGACGTTGCCATAGCCTACAACTATAACCGAATTCAGCCGAGATGGCCTCAGCTGCTGACAATCGGAGGCTTGTCGCAGGAGGCTGAATTCCGAGACCTCGTCAGAGAATTGATGGTTGGACTTGGCTTTCAGGAAATTCTGACATACATGATGACCGCTCCTGAGGTTCTGTTCACGAAGATGAACGTAGATGCTCAAAGGGTTGTGGAGATTGCGAATCCGAGGCTTTTGTCCATGACTTGCCTGAGAAATTGGCTGATTCCAAGCCTCATGGAGTTTCTAAGCCGCAACACTCATGTTGAGTATCCGCAGAAAGTTTTTGAGGTCGGGTACTGCGTTGTCCATGACAAGGAAAAAGAGAACAAAACAAGCGACATCGAGACACTTGCCTGCGTAACGATTCATTCAGATGCCAGCTTCACCGAGGCGAAATCTGCATTGGACGCTTTGTTTACTAATCTCGGAGTTTCGTATTCGCTGGAAGAGTCAAGCCACAAGAGCTTCATCGAAGGAAGAATGGGAAGAATACTCGTTGAAAACACAGAATTAGGGTTCATTGGGGAAATTCATCCTCAAGTGCTTCAAAACTGGGGACTCGAAAATCCAGCTGCCGCTTTTGAGATTAACCTTAATAGACTAAGGCAATGCCTTCAGGCGAAACCTTGAACTTTCGTTGCCGACGAATTGAAGATAGAAACGTTTATCTGAAAACCATGTCACTGTCTAAAACAGCGATGATATGAGCTAACTTAATCCCACCTAACTCGAAATCGTGAGCTCGCCTAGACGGACTCGACAGAGATGGATGAATCCTCATCCTTCAGTGAAGGAGAGTTTACCCAGAAGCGGGACAAGGTGGGCGTGGGCGCCAGAAAAGCCGCGTTAGAGAGAGCTTAGCTGAGAAGGGCGTTCCCGCTCCACGATGATGCTGAGTGTTAGTTGCGCGGAACACAACTACGCCCACGATACAAAAACAAGCAAGCCACTGTCGTTAAAAATTCTATTCGTGGAAGGAGAACATAACTTGATTTGCTTAATATGGCAAGGTGTCTGAATGAGTCTTTCAAAGGAGATCACGGATTTCTGGGAACGCTTTCAAAAAGAAAAGGGGATTATGGAATCTTTTGAGGGTGCTTGGTCTTTTGGGGATTGTCCTGAACTGGCTGATGAACTGTTGGAACTCGTGTTAACAGGTAAGAAAACAGGAACAGCAACCCTAGTTATTGAATTAGAGAAGGAAGGAGAGAAGATGCCGAAGGTTGGAGACTACAATATTATCCTAGATGGCAAAGGGAAACCTAGGGCAATCATCCGTACAACAAAAGTTGTAATTAAACCATTTATTGAGGTGGAAGAATCTTTTGCCTACTCTGAAGGCGAAGATGATCGTACCCTAGAATCTTGGAGAAGAGAACATTGGAAATACTGGACGCGAAAAGGTCAGAAACTGGGGTTTGCGATGAAAGAAGACCACTTGGTAATATGTGAAAACTTCGAAATAGTTTTTCCAAAATAATTTTACATAATCGTGATAGAAAACGTCAGAAAGAAACCATGTAACACATTTTTCTGTTCCAAAAATTAAAGAATTCATGTGCCAAAAAAGCAAGTTTAAAACGTCAATTGTTGTTCAAAAAACAAAAACCAATGATGAACAAAACAGACCAGACTAGACACTTGAATCCACAGTTCCACAGTGATTCCACAGATTCTATATATAGAAATTTTTTTCTGCGAGTGCACAGAGTTAATAAAATTGCGCCAGCCTATATGAAGAAAAAATATTGGCGCAGTCACGGAAGCGAAAAGAAGCGATGATTTTCGATGAGTACTATATATAGAAAAAAATTCTCAGCTCTCACGGAACAAGCATAAACCAATGTTAGCGCTCCGAAACAGCGAGTGTGGATGGTCAGAAAAACTGACCTCGACTATATATAGACCCCTCCCTCTTCATGCTCTCATTGAAGATGACGATTGTCACGCAAACAGAAGCTTGTGGATTTGTTTATTTTTCTTCTTTGATGAGGCTTGTTATTCCTTCTTCTAAGGTTGTTTTAGCTTTGAACCCTAAGATTTTTTTGGCTTTCGCCGTGTCAGCCAAGGTTTCGAAAACGTAGTTCGTTATAGGCATTGGTTTATGGATGGGTTTAATGTTTTTTCCAAGTTTTTCATTAAGTAAATCAACGATTTGGTTGAAGCTGTGGGCAACTCCTGTCCCGACGTTGAAGATTTCGCATTCAAAGTCCTTCTCCATTGCCAGCATCAATGCTTCAACAACGTCTCCGACGTAAACGAAGTCCCTTGTTTGGTTCCCATCCCCAAAAATCAATGGCTGCTCGTTTTTCAACATTGCCCAGAGAAATTGCGTGACGATGTTTGCGTATTTCCCTTTGTACTTTTCTTTAGGTCCGTAAACGCTGAAGAATCTCAAGCCAACAGATTTCACGTCGTGCAAAGTGTTGTAGAGTTTCGCGAGTCTCTCAATCGCGTATCGGCATTCAGTGTAATAGTCCGTAACATATATTGGCATGTCCTCACGGTAAGGAGGCTTATTCCCGTTGTATAGGCTGCTGCTGCTTGCGTAAACAACCTTGCAACTGTTTTTCTTGGCAAAGTCAAAGATGCCTATTGCGTCGTTTATTGCTTCGCCGACGAGTTTGGGGTTGTTTTTGTACATCGGCGAAGAAGAGGGAATACCGAGATGGAAAATCATGCCAGGCTTTTGAACAAGCGAATCTATTTTACTATAAGGTTCGCAGAAAATTTTTACAGTCAAGCCTTTAAGATTGCTGGGGTCTCCTGTGTGCATATTGTCAAAAACCTTCACAGAATGCCTTTCTTTTAAGAGCCTTTCAACTAAGTTGCTGCCTATAAAGCCGCATCCGCCTGTTACAATTATCTCCAATGGTCATGTCACCTTGTTACATATTAGTATGGTTCCTTCATATTTCTATTGTTAATTTTTTTAGGCTGTTGTTTCTCTTCGTCTTCGGTTAGTATTTCAATTTCTATAAGCTCCGGTTTCACCGTCAGAATAATTGCTGCCACCTTAACGACAGTAGCCATAATGATTAAATCGCTATAGCCTCTAGTGGCTACGATCGCTAAGGATGATATCAGAGACGCAAGAAAAGGAGGAAAAAATTGGTTTTTGGCACTTTCTTACTAACAAAATGAAAATTGCTATTGTAGTCGCAATAGCAGCTATCCCGAGAAGATGGTACCTAAAGGGGTTCAGTGTGGTTATGCCTAAAAAGGCGTAAAGAATCGCGGAAACCATATACAGAATTAAAGCAAAGGAGACTATGTAAGTCATAAATTCTTATTCTAAATGAAATCAAGCGGACAACTAACAATTGATCTAGGCGCGGCTCCACGCTGGAAGATCCACTACAACTAGGTCGGGTATTGCATGATAATCACGAGCCCATCGTGTAACCATTGCCATGCTAATGTTCTTTTTTGAAAAACCGTTTCCATGTTACTTTCAGAATGTACTGGGAAAAAGCCGCTATTTCGGTTTTAGCTAGCTTCGATTTTCCTTTCTTTCTATTCTCGAAGATTACGGGTATTTCGTCCACTCTTGAGCCTTGAAGGTATGCCTGTCGGAGAGTTTCAATCTGGATCTCGTAGGTTTGGGTGTGTAGTTTTGGAAGCGTTTTAGAGATGTATTCCCTAGAGTAACATCTGAAACCACTTGTGTAATCATTTATTGGTAGTTTAATTAATGCGCTAGTCATTTTGTTGGCTATTTTGCTTATTAATAATCGGCTGAATGACCATCCCTTAACTTTTCCTTCTTTACAGTATCTGCTTCCTACAACGAGGTCATTGCCTTTCCTAGCCCGCTGCAGTAGTCTGGTAATATCATAAGGATTATGTGAGAAATCGGCGTCCATTGTGATTATGTATTTAGGCTGTTTTTGTAAAGACAGAATAAAATTGAAACCATCTCTGATCGCTGTCCCAAGCCCCATTTTGGACGGTCTGCTTACTAACATTATATTTTTATGGTTCTGCTGCAACTCTTTAACAACGTTTGCTGTTCCATCTGGACTTGAATCATCTATAACCAATATCATGAAATTAAGATCCAGAGTCTCGATTGTTTGGATTAATTTTTCAATGTTTCCAACCTCATTATAAGTTGGCAGGATAATGAATACATTGAAATCATCTTTATCTGCTATGTTAGGTTTCATCGTCTTTATCAGCCTATAATTCCTAACCCATATTCTATTATTTACTTATATGAAACTTTCGCAAAACTTCAATGAGATGTTTAGAAAAGGATTTTCTGTGCTGTAAATCCTTTTCAATTTTTTCTTTCAAGACTGATCTCACATAAGCGAGTGAATTAAAACATACTTATTTCAGGTCTTAGCGGTTTCTTTAAACATTGTCTCTATTTTCGGAAGTAGATTGAGTGTATCATACTTCTTTGATGCTTCACGGGCTTCACAGCTGATTTTCGAAAATGTGTCTGTCTTACTTAACCAGACACTTCTTAATTGTTTAATGATTTTTATGAAATCATAAGCAGAATTTCCGTAAAGTAGAGGTAAATTTAGCGCTCTGTGAGATGTTAATGGTGTCGTAATCACTGGTGTTCCACAGGCGAGCGACTCAAGTAAAGTAAGTCCAAAAATGTCTGCCCTTGAAGGTAACAACGTGACATGCGCAGATGAATAAATTTTCGCAAGTTCATGTTCATCGCTGATGTAGCCCAAGCAGTTTACTATTTCTTGAATTTTCTGGTCGTATCCACCTGCCCATAAAAAGTCAACATCTACTTTTTCTTTTCTGACGATAGCTGCTGTTTTGAGAAAGATATCCCATCCCCTTTGCCAATTTGGTCTTCCTACGAATAGAACTGTAAATTTATCTTTTTTCCCGCATCTAGGCTTATAGATGCTGGTATTTACAAAATCGGGGATATGATAGACCTTTCTATGCTTGATTATAAATTTATTAACCACATGAACCGCATTAAAGAGTGACATATCTGCTTGCCCTATTATCTTATATAATACACGAGCAGAGACTGCTGGAATACCGTAGGTAATTGGCGGAGTTTTTGGCAAGAAATAAATCTCTGAATGGATACCCGCTATTTTTGGGCACCGTGTTCTGAAAAAAATGTTTGCTAACGGGTTGTAAAATATGTAAGCCACATCAGCATCTATTGCGTGATTCCAGCCCTCATAATATTGGATATTGTCGATCAATACTTCTTGAGTTTTCAATACTTTTCTTTTATTAGGGGCGTAAGGTAATGCGTAAATCTGAATATCGTGCCCTCTTCTCTTAAGAGCATTGGCTACTGTTATCGCCCATTTTTCACCCCCACCGCCATAAGCTAAACTTATGTGTTGGCAAAATGCGATGTTCATGAATCTTCTCCATATAGTTGTATGTATCTCTTTGCTAAAACATCCCAGTATCTGCTTGAAGCCTTTTTCTTTAAATTCATTTTTAACTCATCTCTAAGACTTTTATTTTGAACTAAATTTATGATTGCATCCCCAAGTTTTTTATCATTGCATGGTGGAACCATTAAGCAATCCTTAGTATCTTTCAAATCCCCCATGAATCGAGGTGTTCTTGTGCATATTACTGGTTTTTCATAATCCATAACTCTAGCCAACGCACCGCTTGCTTCAACGAAATTATCCGTATAAGGAAATACTAAAATGTCGCTTTCCAAGATCAGTTCTTCCAGTTCATTCTCAGTTAAGAACCCTTTCATGATTTTCACTTGATTTTCAAACTGTAAACTTCGTATTTTCTTCCTCAATTCATTAATGTAAAAATACTCTTTTTCTTGGTGTGGCGTTCCGCCAGCTATTATGAGCTTAGTTTCCGAAGATACCTTCACAACTTCCTGCATTGCCTTCAATAAGCATTCTAGTCCTTTGCTGGGTCTAATAAAGCCATGAAAAAGAAGATTGAACCCACTATTTTCTCCTTTCTTGGATAAACGTCTTGCGCGGTCTACTCCATGAGGAATGACGATGATTTTATTCTTATCAACTCTGTACTCCTCTTGAAGTATCGCTTTCATCACATATGTATGAACAATTATTTTTTCTGTAAGGATTCCTAACATTTTGTAGAAGATTTTTAGTGGAACCTTAGATATTATTGCACCAGTTCTCTTGCCATATAATTCTTTCGCTACAGCAAGCGATATGACCCCATGCAATGTTACAAACTTCTTTATTGATGATGGTATCATAAACAGAAGAAGAAGCAAAATTTCAAGGGACGACAATGCCGCGTTATCATTGAATGTTCTATATTCGATTTGGAAATGACAGACATGGGATTTTTCTTTTAGAATGCGCCTAAATAATCGAAAAGGTATCCAAAACGAATTTCTACGCCAAACTTTGACTGCTCTGATCACATTTTTCTTATCTGCGTCTTCGTCACTAAATATTACAACTTCGCAATGCTTTGCAACTTCTTGGTATAGTTTGTACGAATATATAGCTGAGCCTGCTTTTTTGTTTGGGTATAAAGTTATTGCCACTAACTTCATTTTTTTGCCATCAATGATATTATCGTTTTAGGAGATAATATAAATAATTGGCTCTTGGTTCAAGCTGCCTTTCTTTTCAAAACTATTATGCCTTCATCTTCGAATTCATCTCGTTTTCCGAGTAGGATTTCATAATTGCCACTGTTTAAGAGCGATTCGAATTGTTGGTTAAAGGTTTCTGCGAAGGCATGAGCTGTATAATAATCGTGTTGCTTTTTGTCAGCTATGGCATAGTCCACTGTAACACCAGAAGGAACCCAAACGTAAACATTTGCCCTGTTAGATAAATGTGGGAAAATATGGTTTTGAGCCAGAACTGAGGCGTTATCAGGAATTAGACTAACCGCATACGAAAGAAGATCAGTGTGCCTTGTTTGGATTGGATAGCCTGAATATGCCGCTGAATTCGAAAAAAGATAAGGTATCGGACTTAATGGTGAAAGAGAGATCATTGTTATAAGTGTGGCTGTGAGAGGAGTTCCTATTTTCTTGAAAAATACCAGCTTTCCCAAATTTTTCGCTTCAAGTTTCCTTAAGCTATGAATTGTCGCATAAAGAATAAATGGAACTATGAAAGCGCCAAATTGATAATTCGGCTGGTACAACGTATTGCACGTGGTGAGAATTACGATAGAAATCCATGGTACACACAGAATTAGTTCTCTTGGAGAGTAAAAAGCTAGGAAAAATGTTGGCAAAAATAACGATGTCAAATACGTTAGTTTATAAATACCATCGTAATTAGCGGAATCTATTATTCTTCCCGGTTCCTTCACTATATTTATCAGAATATCACTATAATTTTGGCCAAGTTTAGAGAATAATCCTATCCCTGTTGAACTTAATGGAGGAGGACCAAAATAAGAAATTGTAAGTATTGCTAAGAAGAGTAAAAGAACAGACGATACTAAAATGAAGAACGAGCTGGCAATGGCGTTCTTTTCTTCTTTAAGTATGTTTTTTCCTTTTAATAGATTAATGAACTGCGTCCGGTACCTGAGAACTGCATAAATCCCTATAAAAAAAGTAATGATAATAACAACATCCATTGTTATTGCAAGAAGTATTGAAAAAGTAATAAACCTTTTCCATTTTTTTGTTTCAAGGAAGTATAAAGCCAACATGGAGAAAAGTGGAATGAAGAGTTCCATGTGGAAATCAAAAGTATTTACGGAGTGAATATATGGATTCAATAAGTATAAGGCTGCTAATCCTACTGGAATGACATTGTCATCTCTTACTAAAAACCTTGCTAGAAAATAGAGGGGAACCGCCGCTAAAGCCAAAACCGCTGATTGAAAAACTAGCAAAGTTTCTGGTCGCGGATAAACATAGTAAAAAGGCAGCGACGTAAAAATAATTGGAGTAAAATGAACCCCGAAAAAGGAACCAGATTTTGTAAAGTACAAATCAGGTGTTTCATAAAGGAATTTGCCATTAAACAACGTTGTGTAAAGTGCTTGGCTGTAGATTCCAAGATCAAAGGCATGCGTTCCAAAGGTGAAGTGTCTAGCTACTGAGAATATAGAAAATATCACGAAATAGATTAATACCATAGCATAAACTGTTAAGTCGCTTACACGGATGTTATGATACCTAGAATTTAGGAAAGTTTCAATTTTCATGACGCTTTCTTTCAGCATTGTTATTCGTCTCTTACCTGTCATCCTAAATAAAAGCTTACTTGTTTATTTGATCAATCATCAGGGTCCTTCACTAGTCAATAATCCAATAAAATGTGCACATCGGAAAACATCAGAACTCTAGGCATATCAATCTATCAATATAGTTGGAACTAGAAGTTATTACATTCATAGTTAAATTAAGAAATTGTATCGGTTTCATTGATTCAACTGATCAAACAGGTTGACGATATTACTCTTCTCGTTACTGTTTGAAATCTGGCCTAAACCCTTCGAGTTAGTAACGCATCTTATTATTTCCAAATCTTTTAAGGAAACATTATCCCAATCGAAATATTTAACGTAGGTTTTTGAAATATTTTCGAATGCATTCAAGTCCATTTGTAAAATTTCGATGATTGTCGATGCAAGTTTATCTATATCCCCAAGGGGGACTAGAAAAACGCTTTTACAGTTACCAAATACTTCTCTTATGGCGGGTATGTCGTAGCAAACGACTGGCAAGCCGCATGCCAACGCTTCGGCTACCGCTAACCCCCATCCTTCCAGCAAACTTGGGAAAACAAAGACTTTGCTTGCTTTCATTTTCTCGTACATATCCTTATCCGTGCATCGTCCAAGTATTACAATGTTGCCTTCAAGGCGATAATCGGCAACAATTTTTTTAAATTTATTGAGTTCTACACCGCTTCCTATGATTGCGATTTTTGCGTTGGGTTTCACTTCTGTGACTTTTTGCCAAGCCTTGATTATAGAGAATATCCCTTTTTCTTTGCTTATTCTTCCGACAAAAACGCCATCGTAAGACTTGTTCCCATCAAACTTGAACTTTTCTATATAATTTATGTTTACGCCATTTCCTGATATGTAGACCCTTTTCTTGGGAACTTCATTTATTAGTAAAGTTTTCGCTGTTGAACTTGAAACTGCTATATTGATGTTGGAACGTCTTATTATGAAGAGACTGATAGAAAAAGCCAGGGCTTTAAGAAGTGATGGCAGTTTGTCATATTGTATTTTTCTGAACGTGTGATACATTTGGAGTAGGTTTGAACGTGTTTTAAGTGATGAGACATCTATGTGGTGGACTATAACGCATAAGGGCAGATGAGACACTATATGAATGAAATATGCGGGAATAAGGTTTGGAAGAGTATTGTTTGTGGCCAAAACTATGCTTGGTCTTCGTTGTTTCGTGACAAATGCACCTACTAGGCAAGCTTTTAACATCCATATCACCCACCCTAGATATATTTTAAGCCAGTCTTCTTCCCAGAGACGAATTGATTGTGATAATGCGCAGACTTGATAGTTGGCTGCGAGCTTAGATAATAAGCTAGGTTCGGGCTCTATTACCGCTATTTTTACTCCTTTCTCGATCCATACCCTAGATGTTTCTAGGAACCGTTTTTCTGCGCCGCCTAAAGCTGTTATATAAGGCTGTGGATGGAAAAAGATGCAAAGTATTTGCATAGTTTAATCCTTAAATGAGGTTTGAGTATTCCCTCTAAATCTATTTCAAAGCTTTTTGAGCTCCCCTTCTAAAATCTCTAGATGTTTCTGACTGGAAAAATTTTGGTTTACATATCCAGGAGCAAAATCGCGAAGAGTTCGTTTATCAAGGTCGATGGTTTTCATAACTTTTTCCGCGAAGTCTCCGAGGTCATAAGGGTCTGCTTTAAACCCTGTTTTTCCATCTATTACTGTTTCACATGGACCCGCTCCATCATTCCATACGACAGCAGGAGTCCCGCAAGACATTGCTTCTACTGGACCTAACCCAAAATCTTCCAGTGGTGCCGAATACGCGTATACATCTGCAGCATTGTAAAGTTTCACAAGATCATCAGTGGATTGGAAGCCTAGCCATTTGACATTCTTATGTACGCCCAGAGATTTTGCCGTCTGTACCAATTGCTGAATGTACTTCATGTTTTCTTTTGATATCTTTCCAGTTATCGCCAAGGTCACGTGAGGATATGTTTTTATAATGTAGGACATCGTTTTTATTAGCCATTCCCATCGTTTTATGGCGACTATTCTGCCCGTTGAGAGTATTAGTGGCCAACCAAATTTCGAACGTATTTCTTTGGTTTTTGTTTCTTCCTGCGGTCTAAATGTGTTTGTGTCGATTGAGGGATAGCACACCTTCGGCCTCACTCCGTAGATCGCCTTTACACGGCGTGCAGTGAAGATGCTATTTGCCAAAATGCCATCAGAGTTCGTCACGCTCTGGTAATCTAAAGTTTTAAAGAGTGGCCAGCACATATTGTTGAACGCGTATATAAATGTTCGAGTCCTGTTAAATCTCCAAAGTTTTCTTTGTTGCGTACTTAAATATAGAAAGCGTGGCGGAGAATGAATGTAACTTAAATATTTCGTTCCATTTATTTTTTTGGATATGAAACCCATCCAAACCGCAGGCCCGCAGCCGTGGCAAATAAGGACATCTGAACCCTTAAACATGTTGGCGCTAAAGGGAGCGAAAGGTACGGACAAAAGGATGTTTACTAATTCACTTTGGATGGGAAGGCTTAGGTAAGTTTCAATGAAATGATGCGGGTTTTCCGACTTCTGAGTTAAATGTTCGTCTACATACGAAAAATAACACTTTACTTGATGATCATTCCTACGCAACAGTTTAAGTTCAGTTAAGATAACGTTCTCTGCGCCCCCTAATTCTGTTAAGTGGCTGTAGAGAATCGAGACTTTCATGAAGCAACCACCAATTGTTCTTTCCAGTCTTTAATTTTCATCAAAGCTATTATATAACTATTTATTGTAGGTATTAATCTCATTTTACTTTTTCCCTTCTTCTTACCGTAATCCAGCGTGATTGGAATCTCTTTTACTTTTGAGCAGCACCAGAATGTTTTTATTAACAATTCGAGTGAGACTTCAAAGCCTTTCGATGTCAGGAATTCTTTTCCTAGTTTCTCTCTTAATCTACGCAGAACAAAAGCTTTGAAACATCTGTAACCACTTGTTACATCTCTGACCGGCAATTTTACAATTTTTCTAATTAATAGATTGATTGATCTGCTGAGGAGAACGCGATGAGGCGAAACGTTAAGTTGTTTTCCCTTACTTACATATCGTGACCCAATAACTATATCTGCCCCACTTCTTCCCGATTCCAGCATAGGCAGAATGTATTTTGGATCATGCGTATTGTCCGAATCCATCGTAACAATGAAGTCTTCATCAGAGGAGTATTGAAGAGCTGCTTTCAATCCTGTGCGAAGGGCCTCTGAAAGCCCCCTGTTTTCAATATGTTCTTTTATCATTATCGGATAATTATTGGATAGATGTTTCAACAAATCTCCTGTATGGTCTCGGCTTCCATCATTTATGGCAACAATTTCATACTGTATAAAATGATTCAAAAATTGATCGATTTTGTAAATTAGAGATTCGACGTTTTCTTCCTCATTGTAACATGGTAATACTATTAGACATTTCAAAAGTATGAAGTTCTCCTGAAAACCCCTTTGTTATTTTTCTTGAATTATGCTTTGTCTCCTCCATTATCCTTGTGGTGCACTGTTATCGTATGGATAGAGCGCTATATCGTAGCATTTTTCATATTTGTTTCTTGTATACGCTCTAACTTCAAGTATTTTCCCGTCAACATACCCCGTTCTGCTCATGGGAGTGAAGTACCATCTGAAAGAGAATGATCCAGACAAGGGGTCTGTGTAAATCCACCTGTAAGAAGGCGATTCTTCGAACCTAGATCTAAACCAATCAACAAACTCGGGAGTTGAGATGTCTGAACATTTTTTCGATTCTACTTGAACTTTAATAAAATCTAAGTCCTTCTCTATTACACCTTTAGGGATAATCGCAAACGATAGGTCGATCAGGTAGAGAGATAACCCGAACTGGTCCCATCCTTCAATATATGCTGAGAATAGATTCTTGAAATATGACCTCCAATCACTTATTACTACGCATCCATCTTGTGGATCCAGATTGAATAGGACACTTTGATGCATTATGGAATTTGCTATATCCCTGGATATGAATGGCAATACCACTATGTCTATCTTATCTTGGCCATTTCCTGGAACTATTGTATTATACTTGCTTGGATAGTAGGGCATATAATAGGCACCAGCTGATCTGAAACCATCCGTGTAAATCTCGTGGTTGACATACGCAATGCAGCCTTTCACAAACGGAAACCTTAGGGAAATGTAGTTTAAAGTATATGCGTCTATATAATAAGATTCGACTAGAGTCGGGTAATAATTAAAGATGTGTTTGAAAGCACTAATGTAATTGTTGACGTGCTGTATTCGTTCTTCTGGTTTCATACTGTTGAAGAAAATGAATCCGAAGGAGAGCTGAACATTATCCCCGAGGGATATGTATCTTTTCAATAAAGAAACAGTTTCCTCATCCAAACCTGTCGGGTTAACATACCACGTTACCTTAAGCCCTCTGGAGTGAACGGCGTCAGCGAACCATTGCAGAATGGTACTATTCACATAACAGTGTAGTATGGCTTGAATACTAACATATTGGGGGCGTTTCTCTACTATCTCATTTACCTGAGGAAAGCCGTCATTATTTGTGTCAATCCACCTAAATATATAATAGGTTTTTTTGTATTCTGAAATTTTTGGGTAGACCACTTCACGAAAATATAATCCTGCCGCCCACGTTCCTCGCCAATTGTGCCCATAACTTATGAAGACTCCCCTGCCGTAATCGTCAATGAAATACTCCATGAGAAATAGATCGTGATGCTCGTCAAATTCGAATTGGGACGTAACGCTTTCTTCAATAACTTCTTCTTTCTTCGTTTCCCACCACACGTAAGTACTGTTCTGCCTGAAAATCACAGGGGATTGCTTAGTATCTTCGTAATACTTAACGGAATCTTGAGAGAAGGGACCTCCAAACAAAACGATATATTTCCCACGACCAATTGAATCTGGTGCTGGGCGTCCATCTGAATCGACCAATCCGCTGTTAGGCGAGTAGAAATATTCAATCTGCTGACCATTTTCACATATATCTAAGACATTTTGAGCTGATATCAAATCAGGCGTTGCGTTCTCGTCGTACAGAAAATAAACGTTGTTGGCGGGGGCTTTCAGAAGCTTTTGGACATCGCTTAGGTAAGCCTCCTCGGTTTTCTCTTGATTGTAAGTGTAGTTTGTGCTGAATGAGAAAAATGTAACAAAAACAAACCCAAATATTAAGAAACCTAGTAACAGTTTATGAAATTTACGCACTCTTATTACATCTCGAATCAATCAAGTGTAGCTTTAGTTTTTCAGTTTGCAAACTTATATAGTTAACTTCATAATAAACAGCGTCCTTTTAACCAGCAACATAAAATAAATCCTTCACACAACAAAATTTAACTTGTTGTGTATATAAAGAATCCCAGATAAGTTGAGGCGCAAAATTTCGTGAAAATCTGTTTTGTATCTGCTGAGTATCCGCCTTTCACTGTGGGAGGGGCTGGTGTGTACGCCAAGAACTTATCTTATGAACTGGCAAAACTTGGTCACGAAGTTCATGTGATCTCGTTAGGTTTTGATCGTGGTGTAAGAGATTCTATTGAAGACGACGTGTTGGTCCATAGAGTGCCCGTTTTGAATAAACCGTTCTTGAAAATCCCGTTTTATTGGTTGAGATTACGGAGATTTTTCAAAAAGCTGGATAAAAATCTTAGTGGTTTTGATTTATTACATGGAAATGTTACTAGCGATTTTAGCTTAACGAAGGATTTAGTTAAAGCGCCACGGGTTGTGACCTTGCATCATCTGTCTCGTACAACCTTTAGGTTGGTTCATCCATCGTTCTCTGAGATGTTATCCAATTTAGGTGGGGAGGTTGGGTTAATATCATGGTTGGAGAAAAACACGTTGGACTTTGATAGAGTAGTAATTACTAGGGCAGATAAAGTTATAGCTGTAAGCAGGTTCGTTAAACGAGACATAATTCTTACATGTAGAGTGCCTAGCTCAAAGGTGAAGGTAATATACAATGGGGTGCGTGCAGAAGATTATGTGCACTCGAATGAAGAAATAGAGAAAATAAAAAAGCGGTTTGGAATAACAGATGACTTCTTAATATTATTCGTAGGAAGGCTGGAAAGGAGAAAGAATTTACCATTTTTATTTAAAGCGTTCAAACTTCTGCCAAAATGGAAAAAATCCAAGTTGGTCATCGTTGGATCTGGGAAACAGGAACCTTTTAGGCGACTGGCTAACTCTATACATATATCTAAGCAAGTTATTTTCACCAATTTTATAGATGATGTAACATTAAGGACTTTGTATAGTGCATGCGACCTCTTTGTATCGCCGTCATTTATTGAAGGTTTAGGAATTACGTTGTTGGAGGCAATGGCCGCTGGAAAACCTGTTGTTGCACCTAATGTGGGCGGCATACCTGAAGTAGTGAAGGATAACTTGCAGGGGAAACTAGTTTACCAGAGACGATGTGACGAACTTGCTGAGGCTATGGCTTTTTTCATGGAAAACCCTGACGCATCCCGACGTATAGGGAGGCAGAACAGAGAGTACGTTACTAAAAATTTTAGTTGGGAGAGAAATGCCAAACTGACCGAAGAAATATACAAAAGTCTGGTTTAGATATGAACTTGCTTCATTAGCTTTGGAGAGACAAGATGTGAAAGTATCCGTTGTTGTGGTAACCTTTAATCGTGCTCATTGTATCGATATCTGTATCAGTTCTTTAGAAAGGCAGACCACTGAACCTGACCAAGTGATTGTTATAGATTCAAGTGATAATTACGAAACAGAAGAGCTTCTGCGTGAAAAAAGAATCATCTACAAACATGCGGGACATCGTCTCTACCAGCCCCAAGCTAGGAAAATTGCTCTCGAGATGGCTGATGGCGATATTATAATTTTCGTGGATGATGACGTTGTATGTACACCTAAGTGGCTGGAAAGCGTCATCCAAGGCTATTCCTTTGATAATGTTGTAGGTGTTGGGGGACCTGTAATCGTGTGTGATGAAAAATTGCGTCCGCTAGAAAAAGTAAGGTTATCTGATAGAAACCAGAATTTCTTCAGCCGAGGAGGAGACATTCATGTTACACGTGCGTGGATACCTTCGAAACCTATAAGAACAATGCTTATGATGGGGGGCAACATGTCTTTTCTAAAGGATAAGTTAAAGGAAGTTGGTGGGTTTGACGAGTTTTACGGCAGAGGCGGTGCCTACAGAGAAGAAACAGACCCACAGATCGCTTTGATCAAGAAGGGATATGATTTCATGTACATGCCAGGAGCCATTGTTTATCACTTGCAATCCGAAAAAGGAGGAATTAGGTTAGACAATCCGAAAGATTATTACTATTGGTGCGGAAAGTATCACAAATATCTTGTTGACAAATATTTTCCCAAGTGGTTAAGCAGACTGTCTTGGATCTTTTGGAGTTTTGATCCTCCATGTCTCTGGATTTGTGTGTTGTCCGCCTTGATCCATAGGAATCTAAGTATCCTTAAATGGATTAAAGGGCTATGGCTGTAAAACCGATTATGCTCTCTCTTAGGTCGAAAATACATGGAGTTTTATTTCGATTTTTTTAGAAACCTACTAAAAAAGTTAGATTTGAGAGTAAAGAAAATTGCTATTACAATCATGGTGATTATGGAAATGGATAATCCAATTTCAGCATACGTTTGCCCCTTGAAGTAAAGAGTCACCGTGAATTCGCCTGTCTTGTTGATTAAGAAGCCATTTACAATGGAATATACAGGGATGGGCGATATTTCCTCGCTGTCAACATGGGCTGTCCACATGGGATGATATGCCTCGGAGAACACCAAAAGGAAAGGTTCACTAGCGTTCTCGACGCGCATTGAAACCGTGTACTTGCAAGGGTTTATCTGGGTTATCTGATCAACGCTTATCTTTGGCGCATTTTCAGGCTTGAACAAACTGTCAAGTGAAAGACTTTCTTTTCGTTCCTTGAGGGAGTAGACGATTATCTCATCAAGGTCTATTTTACCGTTTGCTGTTATGAATATTTTTTGTTCGCCGGCATTGAGGAAGACAGGGCCTAATTCACGCCAGTTTAATGTCGAGTTTGAACTGGAACATGGGATTGTAGTTGTGAAGTTGTTTACCTTTACATCTAAAGTGCCATAATCGGGGCCGGAAGCTAAACGTGCGGCAAACATATAGTAGCCTTCACGAGGGATGGAAATGTTTGTCCATGCAGAAACTGGCTTCGTTACGTACGCTCTAAGTTCCCATATGCTTACCATGTAATACGCTGGAGCATAAGTCACGTAAACACGCAGCTTTGTAGTTTGCACTGGACTCGGAAAGTCGTGAAATCGTTCCAGTTCCTTATTTCCTTCTACAGAAACTTGGTTAACCCAATTTGTGCCGTTCCAAGTCTGTATAATGTAATTTTCCGCGTATGCTGCTTCGAAGACTATCTGTACTCCATTAATCTCCTGAGGGCTCTTCCAATCGATTTGTAACCATTGTGGCATACCGACTGAAGAGGCCCATCTTGTATGAATATCCCCATCAATGGCATGTTTTTCAGAATCCGTAGCCGAACTGGCGGAGGCATTACCTAGAGGTGATAGGTTGGCAGGAGTTCCTTCTGTATGGAACATAAGGCCATCATATGGGATTAAATTGCCGTTCCACTCACTGTATGAGTCGTAACTAAAGGCTGACTCGGCTTGTAAAACATAGATAAGTCTACCTGGAAATCTTTGAAGATAATTCATCATATTGCTAACTTCGGATTCAAAGAGAGAAGGCGGTATGATTGTGATGATGTCTACGTCGTTATTACCCGTGCCATCGTTGACCAATCTTATTTCGTGATCACCACTTACCAAATTGAAACTGCCAAGTCTTACCCACTTTAAGTTAGACCAAATGTTTGTGCTCGGGTTTATTTCTCCTACGAATGAGTTGTCAATGAACACACTCAGGACCCCTCTAGATGGACCAAACCCCACTCTTATCCAGACGTCATTGAGTCCAGATGAGTCCACCTTGAATGGTATATTAATGCTGTTTTTTCCGGATGTTTGCAGTGTGTATTCTCCTAATACAAGTTTTCCGGTGTTTCTCCAATCCTCCGATTTGATCCAAGATTCCGAGTCTTGAGACCGCACTCCGTATTCTGCAGCGTTAATCCAAGTTACACGGTTTTTCAGAGATAACATAACTAAATCCGGTATATCGCTATCAACCAGAACTAAGGCTTTAGAGCTATTGAACAAGTCCTGAAACGTACTGAGAGATTCTGTTTTCTGGTCTGCAAAAATTAGCGCGTTCTCACTGAGATTGAATGTATCTATTGTGCTTAGGGAGTAAAAAGTCTCTAGTCCGCCTATGACAAAGAGGTTTTTAGGAGCCGCAAAAATGAGTGGATTATTATACTCATTTTCAAGTATGAGTGATCTTTGATTATTATAAACTATGCTAGTGCCCTGTTGATGTAGAAAGAAGTCGCGCGTTTGTGCGTTTGCGTAGGGTGGTATAACGATATATTTATAATTAAACGTCCCGAGTATTTTACCCACAACATTTGTCACTTGCTGAGGCGCTAGGTAATATCTTAGATGATCAACAAAAGCCCGGGTGGCAGGATCGTATCCTCCATCCTGAAGTGTAGGTTTATCGTGAATAAAGGAGCTATCGTAACCAATATCGTGACCAAACCCTAAATCTGTCCTCATACTGCTATCAGCAAAATCCCAATATGGACCTACTGTCACTACCCTATAATCGCCTGGCTTTTTGGCAATCCATTCGTAGGGTTGCAGGTATTCATTTGGGGGGCTGTAAACCTGTAAACCTTGGTTGAAAAAGAACCAGTTTGCAAGGAAACCGCTTAAAAATACGAAAACTATGATCACCAAGCTAGAATAATATAAGAATTTGCGTAGTCCTCGTACAATATTGTTTAAAGCATCTGCAGAGACGAGAACCTCTTTAACTTGGCTCCCGGCGTCCATCACTTTAACATTTAGAAAGCGCTCCTTAATTTGAAAACTTCTTATTTTTTGGACGTAGCTCGTTAAGATGCTAACTAGAATTCCTACAAAAAAAGAGTGAGATAAAGCAGCCATCATAACAGATCTACTTGCAGCTCTGAAAACCGAGAAATACGGGATATTGAACCATGCCCAAGTAAAAATGTATCCAAACGGTGGATTAGGACCTTTAGATACAAATATCGATATTAAAGTTGCCACTCCAAAGAAGACCGTATATCTATCTCTACGAAGGACAAAAACGGTGGCGTACGCCAGAGAGAAGAGAAACAAGAGAGAGGTGGAGATAGGGAAGTCAGGTAAACTCAAGCCTGTCGCTAAGTTCACTTTGAATACGTAGCCCCATTGTTCACTTGCCTTGAGCATAAACGCGTCTGTCATGTTTTTGTAGCTGTCCATAGCGGCCCATTCTGCTGGATATCCATAAGATGGTGAAACGTACGGCACAGCTATTGCGAATTGTGCATAATAAAAGGCAGACAGGGAAATGGCAATTAGAAATGCAGGTAAGAATGGCTTCAGAAAATGTTTAAAGCGTAAACGAAAATTATCGCCTTCCGCATGTGCGCTTAATATGTAAAGGATGACAAACAAAATCAGGAATGCTCCGTAAATAACCATGCTTTCTAAATGAAAAGATGTGAGAAAAACCCATAATCCTATGGCTAGAGCCAAAACATCCTTAGGCTTTCTCCTATCAAATGCTCTGTCTACTAACAGAAAAATCAAAGGGGCTAAAGCATAGCTGAAAATAATATCTGCGTGTGCTTCAGTAAATTGAGAAAAAAACCACGAGTTTAAAATGTAAGTCATGGAAGCCGAAAGGGAGGCTATGTGTTTGTGAGTGAACCTATAAGCAAAGGCATAGGCCGAGAAACCGGCTATTAAAAAAAAGAGGAACAGAAAGATTTTGACAGTGACAGCCGGATCTCCACACCCATAGTATATTGATAGAAAGGAGAGGTCCATGGCCCTTATTGCCATCCCTTCGACGAACCCAAAAGAGTATTGACGCCAAACATAGAGCCATCGAAAATCTCTCCAAAGATACGCTTTTGAAATCCATCCGAGGACGTCTCCTCCTCCAGGCCATTCATTTGCAAGAAAGAAATTGCGAAAGATCACAACACCAATGAGAGTGATTATAGAAAAATCAATAATTATTCGCGCATATTTGGTTTTTACAGGTTTTTCCAGCTGCCTTATTGCTCGTGTAGCAAGAGCCATTCATAGGGCACTCCAAATGCATGATTAGATATTTGAACTTGATAACCTGGATGACGATTATGGGCATCTTCTGATATATAAATACACTATCCAAGGAGGAAACATCAGCGCCATTTTACATAGGATAGATCCTATTAGACGTATCCATTGGTTTTCAGTAGAGACCTGATTCAGTCTAGGGTGACCTAGCATCTGGTCCTATCATAACTCTGATGCAGGGTGCACCTTCCCAGTTTCATACAGGGATTTGCATGTTATCAATATTAAGAATCAAGATCTTACTAATATCATAACGAAATCTGGGAATATGAGGGAGCATACTTTTGGAGACAGTTTAAATGTTAGTTCACCTAATATGTTGACGAACTTGTCAAGAGTTTTGATCCTTTCTCTGTAAAAATCTGAATTGTTGTAGTATCTAAACGTATTTGTAAAATAGAAACTTATTATTTTCCCATTGTGTGTTTCTATCTGACGTTTGATTTCTTTGAAACTGTAGAAGTTTATGTGCCCAAAGCGGGTGCGCATGTCTTTTCCTTGCCTACCTCTAGTTAAGATATTACGAATATTATTGTACAGATTGTTTTCTAGAGGCACTTTAAATATTGCAAACTTAGTGATTCTTCTTATTTCTCGAAGTGCTATTTCGGGATTAGGTATGTGTTCCAGAACGTCTATGATTAGAGTTAAATCTATTTGTTTGTCATGTAGAGAAGTTTTTCGTACATCTTCATTCAAAGCTAGTTTGAAATCTGGATTGTTCTTTTTTTGAATTTCTAGAATTCCCGGACTCAAGTCTAGAAAAAACTTGTTTATTTTTCTATTATAGGTTTTTCTTATATACGTGCATATTTGGCTGCAGATTAAGCCTGCTCCTCCTCCAACATCTAGCATATTAATCGCTTCTTTATCAAAATCTGAAATAAAGGTGTCAATTAAAGGTATGATTTTGCTAACCTTCCAAGACGTATCTTGGACATCTAGTGACGGATTTTTTGAGATATACTCATCATCTAGATAGAGTTTCAGTATTTCTTCATTCAAGCTGCTAACGCCCAGTACATAGGTAAGCGCTTTCTAAATCAATAATGTGCTGTTCTGAACGTTCTAATATTTTTTACTATTTGCCCTATTCCGAGTTATGCCTTTGAAGTCCATCCAAGAACATCTCCTCCTCTAGAACATCGCTCATATAACCACAAAATAACCTACAAATAAGTTGATATCTAACCTTTTTCAGATTCAAGCGCTATGACATCCGAATAGCTCATTTCTTCACTTCTTAACGGACACAAATTCCTCCTGAGAAGCCTATGTTTTGTGTTCAGTACATCGCGCCTTCAGTGTAAGGGCGTGTACTTCTATTATTTTTAGATAAGACTTTCGTATAGTTTGTTATATTTTTCAGCGATTTTCTCCCAAGAATACTTTTCTATGGCTGCCTTTCTCGCGTTTGCCCCGATTTTTCTCATAATGTTTTTATCGTCAAGTAGTTCCAGAATTTTTAGTGCAAGAATTTTCGGTTGGGCTGGAGGCACAAGTACGCCGGTTTTTCCGTCTTGTATGATTTCAGCTGGGCCACCAACATTGGATGCTATGACGGGTTTTGCGCATGCCATTGCTTCTATTATGGCTTTTCCGAAGGGTTCTCCGAGTGTTGGGAAGCAGAATATGTCGCATTGTCGGTAGTATTCGGCCATTCTTGTGTAAGGGACGAATCCTTCGAAGATCACTTTTTCTCTTATTCTTAAAGCTTCTACTAATCTCGCGAGGTCGGGCTTGTCAGGGCCGGTTCCAACGATTCTAAGTTTTATGTCTCCACGTTTTTCGGATGCTGCCCGCACAGCTTTGATCAAAAATTCTACCCCTTTCAGCCTGTAGAGATAGCCTGCGAACAGTATTTCATGGGTTCCAGTGTTTAGAGTTTCTCTCTGAGGTCTGAACAGGTTCGTATCTACTCCTAACGGTATGGTTGTTATTCTTTCCTCATCCATGAAGTTTGAGTAGATTTTTTTGACCTGGTTGGTTATGGTTATTACCCTATCACATCTACGGATGGTTTCTCTGTGGAGCTTGGATGTTAACTTCGATAGCATTCTCTCTCCGGGGGGTCTGGGGTAAAAATGGACTGATACTGGGCCGAAAACGAAGGGGTATGATTTTGTTTTACCGGAAAGTGCGAGGAGACTGAACGTTTGATTGTAAACGGCGGGCAATATATGATGTATTATATTGATTTTCTGTTTTTGCAGAATTTCGATGGATTTTAAGTAGCTACGGGTCAAAAATTCTGTGTGGCTGAGGTATTTTATAATGGGGTTAACTGTGGGTGAGACTTGGAACGAGCCGGTTTGGTAGACTTTAACATTGTTCAGAGGCTTTTTTATAGAGATGTGAGCTGAGATTGCTTCAAACTGATAGTCAAACTTATCTAGGATTTGGAAAAGATGGTAGCAGGTGGTTCCTTCGCTGGATAAGGCGTGATCTGTGAGAATGTAAGCTGCTGAGGGGACAAGGATCCTTGTCAAGTTTGTGGCCTCAACCGCGCTATCACTTCTGTGCGTCGGGTGTCGTATACAACTCTAGAGGAATGAGCTCTTACTGGGATGACGTTATGTTTTTTGGGAGTCTATTTAAGTTTATTTGTTTGTTGCAGGATCGTGCTTCGGGAACTAGTTGTGTGTTTAATTTCCGCTTTGATACTTCGAGCATAAAACAAGGTTTGAGTTGTCCTTTTCTGAGTAATAGTTGTTAGCATTGCCTGCAACTACTGAACCTTTTCCTCTGTTTTCTTTGCTTTGGGTGGTTTTCTTTAGTCATCGCTAGGTTTCCAAATCATCATCGTGAAACCATGACCGAGGTTTCTTAGAGGTTTCACGTTCATCAATATCGAATATACAGATTCGTAAAGAATCCTTATGACACGTAGCGTTTCCAAATTTACGAGTATGGCTGGAACGAAACTCCATTCTCGTTTGAACTGGACACGGTATCCCTTGCTTCTGTAGGTTAGTTCAAGTTCTTGAGGGTCGAAACGAATTTCTTCGATTCCACTCGACTCTCCAATGTACAGTTTTGCGGAAGAGAGAATCTTTAGGAGTTTGAGGATTTTGAGTAGCGGGGTTTGAGCTGGCTCATCACTGATGATTAGCCTTCCGGAGGTTCTTAAGGCCTCTTCGATAACCTTTCCTGGGATTGGACAATGATGGAGCGATTGGTAGGTGATTAAAAGGTCGAAGGAACCATCCTTGAATGGCAGGTGTTCCCCATCGGCGCATACAAAGTCAGTGTTGAGTTTCTTTGTTCTTGCCTTCGAGATTTTGCAGAACATGGACGATATGTCCACTCCGATTGGAATGGCTCCTCTTTGTGCAAGCCATTCAGATAGCCAGCCTCCGCCGCATCCTAGGTCCAAGATGCTTCTAGCTTCGATGTGACCGGCCATTTTCAGGATTGTTTCAAAATTTTTTTTGAATACAAAGGTCCATAAGACTCCGTATGAATATGGTTTTTCTATTTCTTTTTGGAAATTTCCTGTCTTGGAGAGAACTGTGTTCCACGATTTTTTCTCTTTTCTTTTCCATATGATAGATGATAAGATCCTCTTTTGATTCAACTGGCATCTGCGACCTCTTTTGAAATTGCGTATCTTGTGAACTTTACTCGTCTCTGTATTTGAAGTTGAATGTGGTTCCGTTTAAGTCCTTATACATGGTTATGACGGCGTAGCCATATGTTTGGTCGTCGTATTTGCCATTTGCGTTGGGGGTCGTCAGGCTTGTGCGTGTGTGTGCTCATATCTCTGCTTCAGCAAGATAGTGCTTCGATTTCGCCTGTTGTCGGGTCGAAGTAGGTGTTTGTGAACTTGCCAAAGCCTCTCTAGAGTTCCGAAAAGAGACTCGTTGAAGGATATTTCAAGAGCGCATGGCAACCGCACAATCGGAAAGAGTTTCTTCTTTCTTGTCTTTGTTTCTTTCACCAAGGAAGAGCCACCAAGTCCAGCGAACAGCGAATAGCAAAGTTCATGTTAACCAGCATCACAGAGATCCAGAGAAGATTGCTGATAATAACCTTTCTTCGATCTTCACTTGAACTCCCTCGGGATTTGATGAGACTGATTAACATGAGAAGTCCTATGAATGAAAAAACCTGAACAGGCAAGACATACAGGATACGCGCGTGTAAATCCTTATTGCCAAAAATAAAAGGTACAGCACTTGCGAGAACGCACGCGGTACAGAACCTACTTGTAAGCTCATCATCAAAGGCTATAGTGACGCCGCCTAGGCTGGCCAAGACAAACATGAGCGGATTCATGAGTGAAATTCCTTCCCACTTAAGAGAATATCCCAGAATATGCCAAAGGTATTCAAAGTTTTCTAGGCTTAGACTAGTGGAGGCTACGGCTTCAGCGTCGGACGCTGCATACCCAGCCCCTGAAACAGCGTTTTTCACAACTTTGGTTAATATACAGATAAGAAGAACTATTAGAAGCATCCAGGATTCCTTGGTCTGAACCTTTCCATGTAGCTGCTTGAGAACGGTTAGAAGGAGGAAAACGAACAGGATTCCAACGGTCATCTCCCACGTGTATGAATGAGTAAGCAGCAAAGGAATCTGAAAAAGTAAGGCTAAGCCCAACAGACGCCAGGAGTGAGTTCTTAGGCTCCTCAAAAGAAGTCCTAAGAAAAGATAGAAGAAGATCAAGCTGATCCAGTTTGCGAAAAGAGCTCCGTACATTCCCATGGTTATGTGATATGAAAATGCAGTGAAAATTGCAGTTGTGGAAGCGGCCCAACGGTTGAACCCAGTAAATAACATAAATACATATACTGCCAGAACCAAAAGTGGGCCTAAGAGAACAGGTAGATATTGTAGAGCCTTCCAATCTGAGACTCCTATCATTTTCCCCCCCAGATACATTAGGGTTAAGCTTAACGGGCGATCTCTGTACTCAAAAAAGGCATGAGAGAGAACGTTCATCAACCCTCCGTCTTCATCCATCTTGAGTAGATAAGCCATATAATGTGGTACGTCCTCCCCAACCGGCGTTGCAGCTGGATTTAAGCTGGGTAGATATGGATAAACTGCAACCCAGAAAGCAAAAATGAGTGACGCAGCTAGCAAAAGAAAGGAATATCTCCGACTGTGACCTAAAGGCTTTAGAGCTGGCTCTAGTGCTGATCTGAAAAAGGAGCCGATTCTCAACTTTCTATTATTCTTTTCAAGAATTATGCTTCCTCTTTTACCCAGTATCACAGGCAGATGCCTTAACATAAAAATTACCCACGAGAATAAGAAAACTATAATAAAGAAAGGCGCGAGCCCTGCTGAAGAATAGAATATTTCTGTCTCGATGTTGAAAAGAAAGTTGAGAAAGCTCAAGTTCTCATTGAAGGTGGAGGGAGAAAGTGGAAGATATAACAAGTAAACGAAGGATAGAGCCTCAAGAGCAGCAAAAAAGACCAACAATATCATGAAAGTGCCAGTTAAGAAATGAGTAAGCCTGATCTTGAGAATCTGTTTCACAGTTAGGAACCATCCGCAGAGGCGCATATTTACATGTTTATTTATTAACGTCACTTGTAGGCTGGACTCTTTACCTCTTTTATAGGGAGGTTAGTTTAAATATGTATTCTTCTTAATGAGATTTTCCTAACCTTCTAGCTCTTGTGCTTCACTTTTGCAGCTGCTGTATCTTTACCGCGGGTGTTGGAGGAGTTTCTTTCCCAGCTGTATTCGCACGAGCTGTTAACCTACCGACCAAAGCATCTAGTAAGCGATTAACATCAGCCAATGTGTTGCTCCTTTACAAGCTCTCTCGTTTAGCTCTGGTTAACACTGGATTCTTCTTTGTCTTTCTCGCTTTCTAGGATTATTTCAAGACCAATCTTCTTGGAGACCACGGTGAACGCAATAAGTATTCCACCAACCATTATTAGGTAGGCTCCCCATGAAAGCATAAGACCGCTAGAAGTAAATACCCCGAAAGCCACGAACGAGAGAATGCTTGAGACGAGAAGCACAGCGTATGATAACCTGCGCGTCTTAACGTAACTGCAGAGAATTACACCTGTCCATCCGAGAATTGCGGCAGCCCTCGCTGTAATGCTGACCGCCCAGAAACTGTTAAGGGTTACTGCTAATCGTCCTAGATCTAGAAGCGGGGACCATAGGAGAAACCCGTACGCGAGGAATGTTTCAGACCATGGCAGGAAGATTGAAGCAGCCATAAATGAAGCTCCAATGATGAGGAGGGCAAGTGTCAATGCGTAAGATGGGAATTTGATTGTTCTCTCATGCGCAGTTCTGTTTGGGGCGGAAGAATCTGCGAAGAAGTTGTAGCATGGCGGCGAAGAAAGGTAGTAGTCCCACATGTTTCATGCCAACTTTCAATTCATATTTTTCATGTTGTCCTAACGAGAATTTTACTTATAAGGGATTGCCTTCGGAAATGCTGTTACCTCGTAGCTGGGTAAATTGTGGCGCCTATACGCTTTTATTCTGTTCTTCGCTTGCTAAAATCGGGCAGACCAACGTACCACTCATTGTCAGATGCTGTCTGCCAGAGAGGGACTCGTTGAGAGTAGGAATTGACTTAGTCTGCAACTCCTTTGTCGATACTCTTTTGTGTCGATCTCGAGTTCTGTGGGTCATTATGTTTATGAGTAGGCGGTTTTCACACTTTTTCCTCATGTTTTAGAGTTTCTCTAAATACCAGCAAGGAAGGCCTGCGTCATGAAGGGTCCTTCAGAAACATTTTAAAGGTCCATGATTTTTGTATGCGAATAATCACAGAAAGGCTTTTAAATAAACACATTATAAAATAAGAGCGTAAGTGAAGGAATAAAAATGGATAAGAAAAATACTTTGTTAAGATCTGGGGCTTTAATGCTTCTAGTGATTCTAATTGCACCGATGCTATTTTCCGGAGTATCAGTGGTGCCAGTCTTGGCAGTTCAGTATGATTCTACATGGCACGGTACTGAAACTGGTGTACTTGACTCTGATGTCTATGACCTCTACCCATACGCGGCAAAATCCTTGAAGATAGGTTACTCCCAGTTCGGCGAGTTGATAGGCATAGCGCCTGGAGCCGACCCCAGTGTTGTTGCGAACTGGGTTGGTTTGGAGTATGATGGACGGGATCCGTTCTGTCCGCCTAGCGTTATTGATATGTCCTCTTGGATTAACGGCTGGTACATTGACATACAGTATATAAATCCCGCTTTGGCTGGTTCGAAGAAGGATAGACATCTGTGGGCTTTTGCTATGTTTGCTGACGGCTTTGCTTGGGGTGGCGAATGGATTACTTGTGCTCTTCCAACTGACGAACCTCACGGTGGAAGAAAGACGAATGGTGCATGTTTGACTGATCCTCTTCAAATTCTTTACCATGGTCCTAGAGGTTTCGTTGCCATGGTGGTGACACACATCTACGACAAGGATGGAGTTACAACTTGGCCCGTAGTGGACGTGGTAATAACAATCATATTCGACAAGGTTAACAAACAAGTTATCCTGCTTAAGGATATAAAGTTGACAATACCGAAGACTGACCTTTGGGACAAATTGAACGTACAGTTCAGCGACCGTGAAGAGTATGACCTAGGGCCGAGCCCGAGCTACGACAGCTACGCTCACTTCTATGAACAATATGGCAAATGCTGCCTTACGTATGACTGGGAACTGGTAAACGACTTGCTTAGGGATTATATAGAGCGTCAAACCGGAGACGGAACAACTAAGAAATTCACTCTAAACCCACCAGGCGGAAATCCTATAGCAACGAACTTCATGAAAATCTGGGTCAATGGTGTTTTCCAAGATCCCTCAAAAGAACCCTCACAATACGTAGTTGATTATACTGCCAAAACAGTAACGTTCACTGTTGCGCCGCCATCAGGTTCTGATATCAAGTTTGACTACAAGTACATCAAAAAGGCCAAAGGTGTCTGGGATCATGAGTATGATATTGCTCAGGTGATATCAAAAGAC
>Ga0172365_10000377_pt1 | contig 29339 bp, 26 predicted proteins | sample LakKivSesite48cm_FD_114535 | JGI IMG/M metagenome (GOLD analysis project Ga0172365, IMG submission 114535) | Sediment microbial communities from Lake Kivu, Rwanda - Sediment site 48cm | ecosystem: Environmental > Aquatic > Freshwater > Lake > Sediment | place: Rwanda: Western Province, Lake...
GGCCCGCTGTCTCTTCCATGCCTGCGTGGAGATCTTGACGCCGTGCGTCGGCCCACCCTTCAAAGGGACGCCGAGCTTCGCCGGCTTCGTGTCGCTCTCGATTCCTATTCCCTCGCGCGCATTGTACGCACGCAGCAGGTTCAAACGGCGCTCCCCGACCTTCATCAACTCCCACAGCGTGTAGTCCCAGCCCGTCACGGCTCGAATCGCTTCCACAAGCTGCGCGGGGCTGTACAACTGGAACGAGGGGCCGAACACGAACTGGCACACGCAGGCAGCGTCCGTCGCGCTGTAGAAGTACTGCGTGTACAGCACATAGCGAAGCTTCTCCGTGTTCATCGCCTCCACGGGTTGGGGGTCGACCAGCCCGAGTTGTGCCGCACGGTCGGCGTAGGCCTTCGAGTAGAACGGGTCATGCTCGTGCGACTGGTGATCCGCGCCGAACGGGTTGACGGAGTACACCAGCGCGAGGCTTGGCTTGTGCTGCGGCATGTGAGCGGGGAACTCGTGGTTCTTGACGGCCACGACCAGGTCTTGGCCCACGTTCAGCGTCGCGGCCGCGCGCGCCGATCCCTCGCCAAGGACCCGACCAAAACCGTCCCGCTTCGCGATTCTCTCGACCATGAGGACCATCGCCTCCGCGTTTCCGAAACGAAGGTCGATGCCGTCAGTCTCCGCGCGCGTGAGGAGTCCCCGCTCGTAGCAGTCCATGGCCCAGGCGATGGTTGCGCCACAGCTGATGGTGTCCATGCCGTACATGTTGCACAGGGCGTTCGCTCGGCAAATGGCCGCCAAGTCGGAGACTCCGCAGTAGGAGCCGAGCGCGGCCAGGGTTTCGTACTCGGGACCTCCGTAGCGGGGGTCGGCGCGGAACGGACCCTCGGAGATCTCCACGACCCGCTTGCAGCGGATTACGCACCCGTAGCAGCTGTCGCGACGTTTCAGAACCGTATCGGCCATCGCCTCCCCGGAGATCGCCTGGGCCCCCTCGAAGACGCCGCTCGACCAGTTCCGCGTCGGGAGCCCGCCTTCCTCGTTCAGGATGAGCAGGCCTTCTGCGGTCCCAAGTCGGCTCAGTCCGGCCACCCCGGACTGCCCGAGGTGCTCGGCCCCCCAGCGCATCAGCGTCTTGACGGCCTCCGGGGATGCCGTCTCGGGGTACCGATGGCCACGGACCGCGATCGCTTTCAGGTTCTTGGCCGCCATGACCGTTCCCATGCCGGTGCGCCCGTTGGCTCGGTTGGCGAGGTTGATGAGCGAGCCGAACAGCACGCCCTTCTCGGCTGCTGGACCACACGCGAGAACCTGGATCCGGGCGTCACCAAGCTCGGTCCGAATCTCGTCCTCGACGTCCCCCGTGACCAAGCCCCACAGGCCCGTGGCGTCTCGGAGCTCGGCGTGTCCGTCGGAGAGCCACAGGTAGACCGGACGGGCGGACGCGCCATGAATGACGATGCCGTCGAAGCCCGCGGCCTTAAGCTCCGCCGGCCAGAAACCGCCCGCCTGGGAGTCGCCCACAAGTCCCGTCACGGGTGACTTCGCTGTCGCCGCGACGCGAGACTGCCCAGGGAACGGCGCACCCGTCGTCACGCCCACCATCAACGACAGCGTGTTCTCCGGCCCGAGGGGGTCGGCTCCAGGAGGGGTGTGCTTCAGGAGGAAGTGGCACCCCATCGCGCTGCCGCCCAGGTGCGTCCGGTAGAACGCGTCCTCTGGCGCATCGACGGTCATCTCTCCGCTGTCCAGGTGAACGTGGAGGATCTTTCCCCAGTACCCGTACGCCATGGAGCACCCCCTTCTCCGAGTCCCTACCGGGCCTGTCCTGCCAACCTTGCCCTGGCATCAGGTCATGCTTCGCGAAACGCCGCCGCTGCCCCCGCCCGGCCGATCCTACTCCACCTCTTCGAGGAGTTTGCGGATGGCCTCCTTCTCCTTCTCGACCAGGGGCAGCCGCGGATGCGTCGAATCCCCGCCGCACAGCCCGAGCTGGTCCAGCGCGTACTTCACGGTCTGGTGCATCTTGCCCGCCCGCTCCAGGTGACGCAAAGCCGGGAGCAGCCTCTTGTACACCGCCCAGCCGGCGTCGAGGTCCTTCCTCTCGACGATCGACTCAAACAGGCGCACCGATAGGCGTGGGGCGAAGTTCCCGACCACGCAGATCCATCCTTTCGCTCCCGCGGCGAACGACTCGAACGCCAGATCCTCCCATCCGCAGAACACGGTCATCCGATCCTGCGTGAGGGTCCGGATCTCCGCGATCCGACGCACATCGCCGGTGCTCTCCTTGATGTGGGTTGCGTTCTTCAGCCTCGAGAGGGCGGCCACCGTCTCCGGCCGGATGTCGACCTTGGACGTCCACGGGTTGTTGTAGATCATGATGGGTAGCTCGACGGCGTCGGAGATCCTCTCGTAGTGGTAGACGATTTCCTCCGGGGTCGGCAGGTAGTACCACGGCGGGATGACGAGCGCCCCTGCGGCCCCAAGCTCCTTCGACTGCGCAACGTACTCGATCGCCTTCTCCGTGGTCTCCGCAGAGGCCCCCAGGAGGACCGGCACCTTCCCGTCCGCCGCATCGACGACAGTCCGTCCGACCCGCCGCTTCTGTTCGTCGTCCAGACTGGCGAACTCGCCCGTGCTTCCGAGCGCCACAACGCCATGAACGCCCTGACTCGCGAGCCACTCGACGTTCTTCGCCATGCCTTCGTAGTTGATGCCGCCCGTGCCATCGAACGGAGTCGTGAGAACGACGTACACCCCGTAGATCGTCTTCAACCCGGCCTCCTTAGCGTGATGCCGACGTCGCAGCTCCCTCGCCGAATCGCTCCAGCCGCAGGGGATCGATCGACACGATCGTGTCTCGACCCGTGATCATCTCCGACACCAGGCGGCCCGTGATCGGGGCGAGCCCGATTCCATCCCCCTCGTGACCCGCCGCAATGTACAACCCAGGGACCGATGCGACCGCCGACACGATCGGGCAGTGATCGGGCGTCCACGGCCTGAGCCCGGCGTAGGAGTGGATGACCCGCATGTTCCTGAGCGCCGGGAAGAAGCGTAGCGCCCGTCTCGCGAGCAGCCGCAGCACGCCGAGATCGCACTGCGTGTCGAAGCCCACGAACTGCCGGCTCGACCCGATGAGGAAGTTCCCGTGCCCCGTGGGCTCGTAGACCATGGCCACGCCATTCTCCTCCATGCCCGGTTCGACGTCTCGCACGCCCTTCTGCCCGAACTTCGCCATGAGGTACCCGAACTCCTGGAGCTTCCTGCAGCCGAGATCGGGGGTTCGCTCGCCGACGAGGATGTGCCCCTTGCGCGGCTTGATGGGAACGTCGAGCCCGAGGGTTCCCGCCAGATGTGGAGTCCAGACTCCCGCCGCCAGGACGACCTTGGGCGCAGTGAACTCCCCCGTCGCCGCGCGGGCGCCGCGGATCGAGCCTGCGCGATCGCGCAGGAGTTCCTGGATCTCCGTGCGCGGGTGCACCACCCCGCCGAGCCGCTTCGCGGCTTCCACAAGCCCGAACGTCAACGCGAGGGGGCTGAGAGAGCTGTCCGACGCGCACTCCACGAGGCCGATGACGTCGCGCGCCAAGAGCGGCTCGCTCTCGAACACCTCGCGGCCCTCGATGTACCGCATCGGTAGGCCGGCCTCTTTCTGCCTCTGCATCCAGTCGCGGGCCATGGCCTCCTGACACGCGTCCGGCTCTACAACCAGAACGCTGCCGCGCTGCGTGTAGTCCACGTCGTAGTCGAGCTCATCGACAAGCTCGCGAAGCAGACCCTGGCTCAGCAACCCCAGTCGGCTGTCGTACCCGGGTTCCTTGTCGATGGAGAGGATGTTCCCATCGCACGCACCGGACGTGCCGGAGCAGATGTCTCCTCTCTCCACCAGCGCGGCTCGGACGCCTTCCTTGGACAGGTAGTAGAGGACGGCCGACCCGATGACTCCCCCTCCGATGACGAGGACGTCCGCCGTGGGGTTCACTTCGGCTCCCCGGCCAGCGCGCCGAACGTCAGCGAGACCACGGGCGGTCGAACCCGGTCGGGAAGCACCCGCTCCCGTGGAATCCCGAGCTCCGACACGAGGATCCGGGCCACGAGAGTCTCACACGTCCGACCCTGGCAGAGCCCCATGCCGGCCCGCGTACGCAGCTTGACCCCGCGAACGTCGACCGCCCCCTCGCGAATCGCCTGCCGGACTTCTCCCAGGGTGACTTCCTCGCAACGACACACGATCACATCATCGGTCATGGCCATTCCCGTCGACCTCTTTCCTCCTGATTCCTCGAACGTGCATGCCGTGCTCGCGAGCCACCTCAACGGTGACGGCGGCCGTCCGGTCGCTCGCGGGAGTCGTGGCCGCCCGCAAGACCCTGCCTCTGCCGACGACCTCGCCCGACCGGTCGACGACGTCCACGAGTTCTCCCGCTTCGGGCAAGGGGAGGTACTCGTAGGGCAATGTCACAGCGGCCGTCTCACCGGAACGGGAGAGATCGACCACGAAGATGGCCAGCCCAGGACACTGCGTCACGCAAAGCCCGCATCCGGTGCACTTCTCCGCATCGAGCACCGGGCAATTCGTGATCGGAGTCCCCACTTGGATGGCGTGATGCGGGCACGCGGCTTCGCACGGGTTGCACGGAATCTCCTGGACGCACTCGACGACGGCGACAGGCCCCCGCCGCATTCGATCGTGCGCGGGAACCCCGGGAGCGGACTCAAGCTCGTCGAGAGAAAGGTATCCGTCCTGGCTCAGGTTGCCGGGCATGGTGTCTCCCCTGCTGTCTGTAAGGCGCTCTTGGCCGCTCGGATTCCTCCACAGAATGGCCCTCCGCGGAGGTCGTCCAGCCGCCGTTGGATGGCTGCGATCTCCGCGTGCCCTTCCGCGTCGACATCGCGCAGCCGCTCGTACGCAGCGATCCCGGCGAGGCGCCCTTCCTCCAGAGCCGTGCTGGCCTCCTCAATGCCTGCAGCGTCCCCGGCGACGTAGATCCCTGGAACGGTCGTCTCGAGGACCGCATTGTGGAGGGGAACCCAGCCGCCGAGCGCCGGGGAGAAGACGAGGCGACACCCCGCGAGCGACGCCAGTCGGGTGTTCGGGTGCAGTCCCACGGCAACGCAGATGACGTCCACCTCGAATCGGCGTTCCGTGCCCTCGATCGGGCACCACGTGCCATCGACCTGCGCGACGACGGCGCCCTCCACGCACTCGACGCCCTCCGCGCGAAGGATCGTATGGGACGTCAGAATGGGGACTCCGGCGCGCCGGATCTTCGCGGCGTGGACGCCGTAGCCGCCGATCCGCGGCGCCGCTTCGATGATTGCGGCCACTGTCACTCCCGCTTGGAGCAGCTGGTAAGAGACGATCAGCCCAACATTCCCGGCGCCGACCATGAGGACCCGCTTGCCGGGCCGCACTCGCCACACATTGATGAGCGTCTGGGCCGCTCCCGCTCCCATCACGCCGGCAAGCGTCCAACCCTCAAACCGAAGGGCATTCTCCTCGGCGCCTGCGGCCAGAACGACCGAGCGAGCATCGAACGACTCCGTCGGGGCATTCCCGGCGCTCCCTGTCGTGTCGTCGGCGACCGCCTGGACGATGTCGACCGCATGGCCGGGCCGGATGGCGAAGACCTCCCACCCGAGCCGCAGGGTCACGCCGAGCGCGCGGGCCTCTTCGAGGAGCTCTACCGCGATGTCCACCCCTCGCACGCCGGCGTGGTGCTCGCGGGATCCAAAGAACTTGTGGATTTGCTTGATGAGCTGCCCGCCGGGCTCGAGGTTCCTGTCGACGACGCACACGCGGCCGCCGCGCTTGGCCACTTCGATCCCCGCTGCGAGTCCGGCGGGACCGGCTCCGACAACGAGCACGTCGACGACGCTCACATCTCGCTCCTTCGCCCCACGCCTCGCTGGGTCTCGACGACCATGCCGTCCGCGACGGGGGTGATGCAAGTGCGGACGTTGGCCACGCCGTTCACGATCATGGCGCAGTCCGTGCACTGACCGATCGCGCAGAGAATCCCGCGAGCCTCGGACCGCTTCGCGGTGTAGCGGTGCACGCGGATTCCTGCTGCAGCAAGCGCAGCGGCAATCGGCTCGCCCTCTCGAGCCGTCACCACCCTGCCGTCGACGCGGAGCGTGACCTCGCGCGCTTCGGGCAGCGGCCCCAGGATCGGGTGTTGCTCTATCCTCATCCAGACCTCCTCACCGGCATGGATACCTACGAAGAACCGACTCCGAGCAGGAATCCCCTCTTGAGTGGATCCTCCGGGTCCACCACGAAGTGGTGCATGCCCGTCACGTAGGCGCGTCCCGAGATCTCGGGGATGACGGCGGCGAACGGCCCGACCTGCGCCGTTCCTACGATCCGTGCCCGGAAGACCGTGCCGATGATGCTCTCATGGACGAACTCCTCGTTCTCGCGCAGCTTGCCTCGGGCATGAAGCACCGCCAGCTTGGCTGACGTTCCGGTGCCGCAGGGCGAGCGGTCGATGGAGCCGGGAGGAATCACCACCGCGTTCTTCACGTCGGCGTCGGGGTGGGAGGGAGGGCCGTAGAACTCCACGTGGGTCAGCCCCTCGATGAACCTCATCTCGGGGTGCTCTACGCGAATCGCCTGGTTGACAGCCGCCCGAACGGCCTTCCCCGCCTGGACGATCTCCCCGGCTCTCTCCGCCTTGATCTCAAGCCCAAGCTGTCGTGCTTCGACGAGGGCGTAGAAGTTGCCGCCGTAGGCGATGTCCAGGGCGACGCGGCCGTAGCCGGGGACGTCTACGTTCACGTCCTTCCGATACAGGAAGGCGGGAGCATTGGTGAAGGTGACTCCCTTGGCGCTCCCATCCACGACCGCGACGCGGGCGACGACGAGGCCGGCCGGCGTGTCCAAGCGGATGGTCGTGATCGGCTTCTCGACCGGGACAATCCCAGCCTCCACCAGCGCGGTGCAGCACCCGATGGTGTCATGTCCGCACATCGGAAGGTACCCGCCCACTTCGATGTAGATCACCCCGATGTCCGCGTCGTCGCGACACGGCGGGGTCAGGATGACGCCGGACATGACTTCGTTCCCGCGGGGCTCGTACATGAGCATCTGGCGGAGATCGTCCAAGTTGTCCCGCACGTACGCCATCTTGGCGGCCACGGAGTCACCGGGAATGTGGGGCAGACCGCCGATGATCGTGCGGGTCGGCTCGCCCTCCGTGTGCGTATCGATCGTCGCGATCATGCGCTGGAATCGCATAGCAGCATCTCCTCATGCGAAACCGGGTCGGTATCCGCGCCCAAGTCCCACTTGCTGTAGTCGAACTCGCATCCGCTCTCCCAACATCATGACTTGCCTTCTCGAAGCCTCGATCACGATCCCGCCTCACTCCAGGAACTTCTCTGTCGAGATCACCAGCACCCTCGCCGGCTCTCCGCCCGTGGTGTACGTGTGCGACTCCATCGGGCTCACGTAGTAGCAGTCCCCTGCGTCGAGGCGGTGAGTACCCTCCCCGGCGACGAGCGACAGCGTTCCCTCGAGCACGTAGCCGAACTCCTCGCCCCGATGCTTCGTCGAGGGGTGGTAGTAGTTCCTCGGAAACTCGTTGATCAGCACTTCGAACGGGCACCGCGGGAGCCTCGCCGTCAAGTGCCGGTACGAAATAGCAGAGTCTGGGATGCGTACGATCCACTGCTGCGAGGCGGCGACGACCTTGCAGGATTCGGAGCCGCCCTCCGGACGAGCCTGCTCTGCACCCAGAAGCTCCGAAAGAGAGACTTCAATTGCGTTGCACACCCTCTCGAGAGATACGATGGACAGCGAGGACAAGCCCCGCTCGACCTGAGACAGGAATCCAGCGGAGAGCCCGGAGCGCGACGACAGCTCGTCGAGGGTCCACTCCTTGGCACGACGCAGCTCACGGATCTTGCGTCCCACGTCAGGCATATCGGTAAGGTAGCGATCCCCTTCATATTTGTCAAGGACCTTAGATATTTGCCAGCGAGCGCGCCCTGCTCGCTTCTCGCCATGGAGGATATCGGGAAGTCCGCGGAAGGGACGGGTTGACCAAACGCGGCGCGAGGTCGGCGCTGGCGGGGGGAGCACCACTGGCGTCGTTCAGCGGAGGAGGAATCCCTCATTGAGCGGATCGTCCGGGTCGACGACGAAGGTCTGTCGACCGGTGATGTGCGCCACCCCCTCTACCTCAGGGACCACAGCGGCGTAGGGTCCGCAGCTCGACTCCTCGACGACGCGACCTGTGAATCGAGTGCCGAGGATGCTCTCGATGATCAGCGACTGCCCGAGGGCGATCTCGTGGCGAGCGTAGTGAATCGCCATTCTCCCGCTCACGCCTGTGCCGGTTGGGCTTCGGTCCACCTCGCCGTCGGCGAAGATGCAGACATTCCGGCTGTCTGCGCCCTCCGACACGGGCGGCGCGACGAAGATCACCCCGTACAGGAAGCCGAGGTCGGGATCGACAGGGTGCGGAATGCTTCGCGCGGCGGCAATGGCGCGCTTGATCGCACGGCCGGCCGCGATCAGGGCGTTGACCTCTCCCGGGAGGCAGTGGAGGTGCACGTCTGTCGCGTCGACGTACGCGTAGAACGCGCCCCCAAACGCAAGGTCGTAGCGGATGGGCCCGATCTCGGGGACCTCGACGATCTGGTCTAGAGCGAGCACGAACGACGGGACGTTGCGAAACCGGACGGCCCGGACGCGCCCGGCCTCGACGCAGGCGGTGGCTGTGACTCGGCCCGGCGGAGCGTCGATCCGCACCGTCGTCTCGGGCTCCGATACGGGCACCCATCCGAGTTCGACGGCCGCCGTCGTCACCCCGATCACCCCGTGGCCGCACATGGTGCTCCACCCTTCGTTGTGCATGAACAGAACGCCGAAGTCGCCGTCGTCCGTCGCGGGGGGCGTGACGAGGCATCCGTACATGTCGGCATGGCCGCGCGGCTCCCACATGAGGAGACGCCGCAGCCCGTCACAGCGTTCGTGCGCGTCCCGACGGCGCTCGAGCATCGTGGCGCCCCGGAGTTCGGGGAAGCCTTCCGTGACGATCCGTAGCGGCTCGCCCGCGGTGTGCAGATCGACCGCACGGAACGTCCGCCAGCCTTCAGGTGGCGTCCACGCGTCCGCTCTGCTTCGTGCCCCCGCAGCCCGCTCTCTGCTCATCGCTCTCCCTCCCCGGTGTCCTACAGCGGAAGCCATGTTCCGATCCCGCGCGCGATAGCCCGCTCCACGACGAGGCGGGCGACGACGATGTCCTCGGCCGCCAATCCGAGGAGACAGGCCATGAGCCGCTCTTGGGGAGTTGTGCGACCCTGTTTCTTGCCGGCCACAACCTCCCCCAGGTCAGCGAACGGAGCAGGGAGGTCGGGGAAGTAACCCTCCGCGCGGTGGGCTTCCTGCTGCGGGACGTCGTCGACGTAGATTCGGTCGAACTCCGCCAACGCGCCCGCGCTCCACGCGGAGGCGTAGTCGATCGACGCGGCGAAGGCTCCTTCCGACAGCCACCCCGGTTGGACGGTCGCATAGGGGACCCGCGCGATGGGACCCGCCGTGACTATAATGTCGCACCCCTCCACCGCGTCGCGCGGCGAGGCCGTGGCGAGCACGCGCACGCCCGTCCGCTCCTGCATCTCTCCCGCGTAGTGCGTGCGCACCTCCGCCGACGGGTCGAAGGCCACCACCCGCTCGACCCGGAACTCGGCACACAGGGCGTCGAGATGGCTTCGCCCTTGCGCTCCGCATCCAAGGATTCCGACCGTGGAGCTGCCCGGCCGCGCCAAGGACTTCGCAGCCAGCGCCGACGCCGCCGCAGTTCGCTTCGCCGTCACCCACCGCGCGTCGAGAACGGCCGACGGCCGTCCGGTTTCAGGGTCATTGACGACAATCACTCCGCTGATCTGCGGGGCGCCTCGATCCCGGTTGCCCGGGAACGCCCCGATCCACTTCATCCCCGTCGCGCCACGGCCCGGAACGTGAGCCGGCATCGCATGAAGGAACGAGTCCCCCTTGGGATGAATGCCAAGCTTGGGGGGCGCCTCTACCCGTCCCGCGGCCTTCTCGGCGAACATCGCCGCAAGCTCTGAGGTGATCTCGGACTCCGACACCCCGGCCGCCTCGACGTCTTGCCCCGACAGGTACAGCAGGCGCCCGTCTGGGGGCGACATCGCGGTCTTCGCCTCGGGGTTACTCCTGCGGGGCCGGGATACCATCGCGGGTCTGGAAGTACTTCAGAGTCTGCACCCACAGGATCCGGACGGGCGAGCTGCCCTCCGCCTGGTATCCGTGCGGCGCCGATGCGGCGAAGTGGTAGCTGTCGCCGGGACCGAGCGCGAAGGTCTCTTCGCCGACCGTGAGGCGCAGCTGCCCTTCGAGAACGTACCCAAACTCCTCTCCTTCGTGCGGGAACGGCGGGTAGAAGTACCCCGGGGGGATCTCCCCCAGCATGATCTCGAATTGGCGGCCGGGGAACTCGCGGCTGAGGAACCGATACTTGATCGACGCCTCGGACAAGTTGATCGCCCGCTGATCTTGCGCCTTCATCACCTCGATGGTGTGCCGCCCCAGGTCCGGCGAACCCGCTCCGTTGCCGAGCTGGCGGAAGAACTCGCCGAGCGACATGCCGAGTGCTTGGCAGATGATGTGGAGAGACGTGATCGACACCGAGGAGAGACCGCGCTCGACCTGCGACAGGAAGCTGGTCGAGAGCTCGCACTTCGAGGCGAGTTCCTTCAGCGTCCACCCCTTCTCGGCGCGGAGGTCGCGAATGCGCTGCCCTACGGGCTCCATAGCGGTGCAGTGTAGGTGAAAGCCTGCGCACCATCAACCTGCGCGCAGGTCTCGGGAGCCTTGACATCGCGTGAGCGGGATCCTACCGTCTCGCCTGCGTGATCGTCGTAGCCCAAGAAGGGAGGGCCGTGGCCGTCAGACAAGGGATCCCCGCGCTCGACCCGTGTGCCGGCGCTGAGCCGATCCTCCGCGTCCTCGTCGGACGCCCTTTGCCACCTGCGCGCCAGAGGCTGGCCGCCGACTCGAGCTCCCCGCCCAGGGTCCGAGTGTGTCTGGGGCCGGTCGTCCCGACAGACCGAGAGCCTCGAACGGAAGGTGGGGTCTGTGCCTGACTATGCATGCCGAAGGGCGGCGGTTCTGCGGCAGCTCGGCGACGATGCGTTCCTAGTCGTGAACCTGGAGGGCACGGATCCCGACGCCGCCTCCATGCGCTACCTGACCGGGTATGCCGGCTTCGGTGCCCTCCTCATGACTTCCGAGGACACAATCCCTCTTGCGTCGCGGACGAACATCGGCCAGGCCCAGCGCGACGCGCCCGACCTGACGTGGCGGGTCCTTGATTGGGACTACGCCAAGGCGATCGCCGAAGCGGTCAACGGCTGTCGTGTCGAGCGGCTCGGCGTGGCCGCTCGGCGGCTTGGGCTGTTCACGGCGCGGGCCCTCGAGGCTCGGACGAAGGCGAAGCTCGTGGTGCTCGACGACCCGATCGCCGAGCTTCGCCAGATCAAGGATGCCGACGAGGTGGCCGCGATCCGCCGTGCCACGGATGTCACGGAGAGGGCCTTCCTGAACGTGCTCGACGGGATTGCGGACGGGGTCACGGAGGCCGAGTTGGCTCTCGACCTCGAGTTCGCCATGCGCCGTCTTGGCGCGGACAGCGTGGCCTTCGATCTCATCGTGGCCAGCGGCGCGGCAAGCGCCCTTCCCCACTATCGTCCCGAGCCCCGCGCCATCGAGAAGGGGGACGCCGTCCTGTTCGACATCGGGGCCCGGGTCGACGGCTACTGCAGCGACATCACCCGGACCGTGTTCCTCGGAGAGCCGACGAGGGAGATGCGACGAGTCTACGACGTCGTCCTGGCGGCGAATCGGGCCGGCATCGCGGCGCTCCGCCCCGGGCGGTCCGGACCGGACGCCGACCGGGCCGCGCGCGATGTCATCGAGCGCGCTGGATACGGCCCCCAGTACACGCACGGCCTCAGCCACGGGCTGGGGCTCGAGATCCACGAACCCCCGGCCTCTTCGGGCCCTCACGCGACCGAGGCGTACGCGCCGGGCATGGTCGTCACGGCCGAACCGGGCGTCTACCTCCCCGGCATCGGGGGCGTGCGGATCGAGGACGTCGTCCTGATCACAGAGAGCGGGCCCGAGGTTCTGAGCCGGTTCCCGAAAGACGAGCCGATGGTTCTCGGCTAGCGCGGTCGCCCGATGCAGAAGAGCTCTTCCTGCGGGTGGGATAGGAAGGCGCACCCGTCCGCGGTGACGAGCACATCCTCCTCGAGGTTCACCTGGCCGTGGTCCGACGTGCGGACCCCGAGCTCGAGGGTGAAGACGTTGCCCGCCTCGACGATCCCCTTCGGTCGGTCGCCGAACACCGGCCACAGAGGCGCGAGCCTCATTCCCCCGTCGTGGGCGAACCGCCCGATCGTGTGGCCGAGGCCGTGGCTGTACTCGACGTATCCCCGCCCGCGGACCACGTCCCGCGCGACCGCGTCGACCTCGTGGCCGACGCGGCCGGGGCGAAGGTATGCCGCGGCGGCGGTGATCGCCTCGCGGACGGTGGCGAACGCTCTCTTGACAGGGTCCGGGATGTCGCTCGCGCGGCCGAAGTAGAACATCCGTTGCAGGTCGGAGCAGTACCCGTCGACCTTGACCCCGAAGTCGAAGTGGAGCAGGTGCCCGGCTCTGGTTTGTAGGTTGGTCGGTCCGGCGTGGCCGAACTCCTTGTTCGGGCCGGCGTCCACGGCGGGGCAGTACGACGCATCCCAGGCCGGACCGACGCCGAGGTCACGCATGCGCCGGCGGACGTACTCGGCGATTTCGAGTTCCGTCTGGCCCACCCGAACGAACCCGCGGAGGGCGTCGAAGAGGCTCTCGGCAACCGCGATGGCGCCGCGGATTCCGTCGACCTCTTGCGGGAGCTTGCGGCCCCGTAGGCGCTCCACGATCGGCGCCGCCGACGCGAAGCGCTTCGGGTAGTCGGTGCCGTCGAGGGTCTTCCGGAGAAGCTCGAGCATCCCGACGGTCAGCCCATCCGCGGCGTCGTTGTCGACGCTGTAGTCGAGGGCGATCGTCTCGGGATCCAGGCGCGACAACTCGTGGCGAAGGGACTCGGCGATCCCGGTCGTGTACGGGATCGTGCGGTCGAAAAGGCCATCGGGAAACCCCGCCGCGTCGTGCTCCTGAGCGATCGCAATCCGCTCCCCCTCGCGGGTGAAGAGGAAGGCCGTCTGGGCGATCACGTCACTTCCGAGGACAAGATCCAGAGAGGGGTCGCGCATCTGCATCGTCTCGCGGACCCAGATGAGCCAGCAATCGATGTCGAGTTCGCGCAAGATGTCACATGCTTGGTCGCCCTTCCGGCGTTCGATGCGGTCCGCCGACGCCCGTTCCATTCCGGAGACCTCCTCTACCGCGCGCAACGCAGGACGCCGCCGATGATGGCGCCGACGAGGACCAGCGCGAGGACGAGCGGCGCGAACAGCTGGAACAGCGCGAGGATCATCGCAACGATGTCCTTCCGGTCGACCCTTGGCGACTCTCCCGGCGGCAGCTCCTCATGACCGTCTCGGGTCGACCTATGCCTAGGAGCCACCGTGCGTCCGTCCTTCGGCGCAGCAGGCGACGAGATGTCCATCTCCGATGTCGACGAGCTCAGGGACCGCGCTGTCGCAGCCCGCTCTCCGGCTGGGACACCGCGGATGGAACCGGCAGCCGGGAGGTGGGTTGACCGCGCTCGGGACCTCCCCTTCCAGGGCGACCTCGCTTCGGCGATCCCGGTCGTCCGGATTGAGGCTCGGCGCCGCGTGGAGCAGCCCGCGGGTGTAGGGGTGCGTCGGATGGCTAAACACCTGCTCGCTCGTTCCGTATTCGACCATCTCGCCGACGTACATCACGCCGACCCGATTGCTTAGGTGGCGAATCACGCTCAGGTCGTGCGAAATGAACAAGTAGGTGAGTCCGAACTCGGCCTTCAGGGCGTTCAACATGTTCAGGATCTTGGCCTGCACCGACACGTCCAGGGCCGAGGTCGCCTCGTCGAGGAGGATGAACCGCGGGTCGGCGGCAAGCGCGCGGGCGATGGCCAGTCGTTGGCGTTGGCCGCCCGAGAACTCGTGAGGGTAGCGATACATGTGCTCGGTCTTCAGTCCCACCCTTTCCAAGAGCTCAAGGACGATGTCGTCTCGGTCGTCGCCGTACGCCACCTTGTGGATGGCGAGAGGCTCTCCGACGATGTCGGCGATGAGCATCCGGGGATCGAGCGAGGAGTACGGGTCCTGGAAGACGATGGCCGTCTCGCGGCGGAACTTCCGCAGCTCCCTGCCCCCGAGGCGTGTCAGGTCCGTGCCCCGGTAGAGGATGGTCCCGGAGGTGGGTCGGATCAGCATCAGGAGCATCCGGGCCAGCGTCGTCTTCCCGCAGCCGCTTTCCCCGACGAGTCCCACGGTCTCTCCCTCGGGGATGCTGAGGTTGATCTCCTCCACCGCATGGACCCTGGCGATCTCCCGGAACACGCTCTTCACGGGGAAGTGCTTCGTCAACGCACGGCACTCGAACAGGTCGGCCGTCACGCGTCCTCCTCTCGGCGGCGGAACAAGTGGCACGCGACGAAGTGAGCGGGCCGCACCTCCACTTCTGCCGGCTTCGCCTGGCTGCACACCGGCATCGCGTGGTCACACCGCGGATGGAAGCGGCATCCGGTGGGCGGCCCGATGAGTCGAGGGACCGACCCCGGGATCTCCTCCAGCTCGGCGCCGGACGTGGCGGCCGAAGGAATCGCGTGGAGCAGCCGGACGGTGTACGGATGGCGCGGGTCCCGGAACAGCGTCCGCACGTCGGTCTTCTCCACGATATTGCCCGCGTACATCACCCCCACCCGATCGCACAGCTGCGCCACGACGGCCATGTTGTGGGTGATCCACAGGACCGAGGTTCCGAACTGCCGCTGGAGCTCGTGGACGAGGTCGCGGATCTGTCGCGCGATGGTCACATCGAGGTTGGTCGTCGGCTCGTCGGCGATGAGCAGGTCCGGTTGGCACGTCAGCGCCATGGCGATCATCGCCCGCTGGCGCATCCCCCCAGACAGCTCGTGGGGATAGCTCCTCGACTTCTGCTCCGCATCGGCCAACCCCGTCGTGGCAAGGATTCGCGTCGCCTCGCGGAGCGCTTTCTTCTTCGGCATCCCCTGGTGGTAGATGTACGGCTCGGCGACCTGGTACCCGATCCGGAACAGCGGGTTCAGGGAGCTCGTCGGGTCCTGGAAGATAATCGAGATCCGGCACCCGCGGATGGAGTTCATCTCCTTCTGCGACTTCTGCAGGAGATCGTCCCCGTCGAGCAGGATTCGGCCGGAGAGCACCCGGCCGGGCTTGGCCACGAGGCCCAGGATGGAGGCGGTGGTCACGGACTTGCCGCAGCCGCTCTCACCGACCAGCCCGAAGATCTCGCCGCGGCGGATCTCGAAGGACACCTCGTCCAGCGCCTCCACGACCCCGCCGTACGTGAAGAACTGGGTCTTCAGTCTGTCGACGACGAGGAGGTCTTCCCGCCCTTCCATTTCACCTCCGTCAGTCGGCGCAACTTGGGGTCGAGGGCGTCCCGGATTCCGTCCCCGAGGAGGTTGAACCCGAGGACTACAAGGACGATGCCGAGACCGGGGAACAACGAAACCCATGGCGCTTGCAGCATGTAGATGCGCCCGTCGCTGACCATGCGCCCCCACTCCGGGGTCGGCAGTTGCGCCCCGAAGCCGAGGAAACTGAGCGACGCCGCCGCGGTGATGATCCATCCCATGTCGAGCGTCAGCGTGACCAGGATCGGCGACAGGCAGTTGGGGAGGATGTGGCGGAACACGATGTGCCAGTTGCTGGCGCCGCGGGAGCGAGCGGCCTCGACGAAGCTGGTCTCGCGGACCGACAGCGCCTGGCCTCGCACGAGGCGCGCGTAGATCGGCCACCAGACGATGGACAGGGCAATCATCGCGTTGAACAGGGAAGGACCCAGGGCGGCCGAGAACGCCATCGCAAGAATGAGAGAGGGGAAGGCGAGGAAGATGTCGGTGAACCGCATGATCACTTCATCGATCCACCCGCCGAACAGCCCGGCGATCGCGCCAAGGAGGACGCCGAGGGGTACGGAGATGGCGAGAACCACGGCGCCGGCGCGGATGCTGTGCTGTGCTCCGGCCAGAAGGCGGCTCAACACGTCCCACCCCATCTTGTCGGTTCCGAACGGGTGCGCGGCCGAGGGAGGCTGGAACCGCTCCGCGATCTTCACCTCCACGGGGTTGTACGGCGCGATCCGGCTTCCGAAGATCGCGAGAAAGAGGAACACGCCGACGATGAGCGCTCCGGCGACCGCGAGAGGGCTCCGCCGCAGCACGTAGAAGGTGAGCCCGAATTCCTTCGTGATCGGATGAAGCCTCTTCTGGATCAGCCGGTAGCGGGCTCCCGGACGCAGGGATTCGGGGATTCTCATCTCGCCTTCCCTCCCACGCGCACCCGGGGGTCGATGATGCTGTAGATGATGTCGACGATGAGATTGGACAGAAGCATCACGATGGCGACGACGAGCGTGTAGCCGACGACGGCCGGGAGGTCGACCTGAACGATGGAGCCGGCCGCGTACCGGCCCATGCCAGGCCACGCGAAGACGGTCTCCAGGAGAACGGTTCCCCCGAGGAGCCAGCCGAAGTTCACCCCGAGCACGGTGATCGGCGGGATGATCGCGTTCTTCAGCGCGTGGCGGTACACGACGATTCGGCGGGGCAGCCCCTTCGCCTTCGCCGTCGTCACGTACTCCGACTCCAGGACCTCGAGCATGCTCCCGCGGGTGATCCGTACGAGGTAGCCCATGGAATAGAACGCGAGCGTGAACGCCGGGAGGATCATGTGCAGGACGGCGTCGCCGAACGCCGGCCAGTTCCAGTTCAGAAGGCAGTCAATCAGCACGAAGCCGGTGTACCGCTCGATCTCGATGGACAGACGCCCCATCGCTGGGAGGATCGGCCACTTGTAGTAGAACAGGAACTGCAGGAGGAGCGCCGACCAGAAAAGCGGCGTGGACACGCCCGCCAGAGCTACGACGCGCGTGAAGTGGTCCGTGGGGCGGTTTCGCCGCAAGGCAGAGATCACTCCCAAGGGAATTCCCATCAGGATCGCCAAAATGAACGCGACGAAGGCCAGCTCGAACGTCGCGGGGAAGAACGCCTTCAGATCCTGCGTCACCGGTCGACCGGTCGTCGGCGACTGCCCGAGGTCAAAGCGCCGGAACAGGCCCTCAAGGTAGTAGTAGATCTGCATGTGCAAGGGATCGTTTAGGTGGTACCGCTCCCGCAACGCCTCGACCTGGTCTGCACGTGCCCTCTGTCCCGCCCACGCCCGCGCCGGGTCCGCCGGGATGACGTACGCAATGACGAACACCAGGACGAGGACGCCAGCCAGGACGGGGACGAGCAGCAGGAGCCGACGCAGGATGTACGCGTGCAAACGCATGAACAATCCCTCCTCGGTTGTGCCCGGCAGCCCGCGCTTTCGTTTATGAGTCAGTAAGAGAGGGGGCTGGGAAGGCCAGCCCCCTCGATCGAATCCGTCGAGCTTCTACCCTTCCTTGCTCAGTGCCGCGAAGTTGATCGGCAGGATCGGGTTGTAGTAGTAGCCCGTGATGCTGTTGTTGAGGATGGTGATGTTCGAGCGCTGGGCGACCCAGACGAACGGCGCATCCTCGAACGACAGCTCCTGGATCTGCTTGTAGAGGTCGGCGCGCTTCGCCACGTCTGCCTCGGACTTGGCGGCGGTGATCAGCGCGTCCATCGTCGGGTTGCTGTACGACGCGCCCCAGATGGGATCGCAGTTCCACGTGGCGAGGATCGCGTCGACGTAGTTGTCCGGGTCGGCGTAGTCCGGCAGCCATCCGGTGAAGATGCTGTCCGTCTCGTGATTGCGCACCGTGCGATACATCATCGCGTACGCGATCTCACTGATGCGGAGGTTGAACCCGATCTTCGTCAGGTTGCTCTGGAAGAGCAGGGCCTCCTGCATCTTCACTTCCTCGCCGCTCGGAACGAGCGCATCCATTCCGAGCTTCACGCCGTCCTTCGTGCGGTAGCCGATGCCGGGCTTACCCGAAGCCCAGGTCCAGCCAGCCGCGTCCAGGATCGCGTTCGCCTTGTTGAGGTCGAGCGTGTAGCGCTTGTCCGCCGCAGGATCCACATAACCGAACATGCCGGACGGGATCGGGCCCGTCGAGCGGATCGCGTACCCGTTGTAGACGTACTGGATCACGTCGTCGTAGGGGAAGGCGTAGGAAACGGCCTGGCGGACGGCCTGCTCGGCCATCGGGCCGCGGTGACCAAGCGCGATGAAGTCGATGTCAAACGTTGCCGGCGAGAGGATCGTCACGTTCGGCTGACCCTGCAGGTCGGGCACGTTCGACTCGGGGAAGTGGTCGTGCAGGTCGGCGTCGCCGGTGCGCAGCATCAGCACGCGGGTCCCAACTTCGAGGACGATTGGGCACTCGATGGTCTTGGTGATGGCCTTCTCGCCCCAGTAGGCGTCGTAGCGCTCGAACGTCAGCCGCTCGGCGGGGATCCACTCCTTGAGAACATACGGCCCGGATCCGGCGCCGCCCTCGTTCTGGTTGAGCCAGGTGTTCTCCTCGTCGACGGCGACGCCTCCGTGGGCCTCGACGACCGCCGGGTTGACGATCGACGCGACGGTGTGCGTGAGTACGCCGAGCGCCGCTGCGTATGGCGAGGTGAGAGTGATCTGGACGGTGTAGTCATCCACGGCCTTCACGCTGTCCTGATTCATCATCTGCGAGAGCATCCAGGACGGGGGCTGGTTCATGGTCATGACGCGGTTGAACGAGTAACGCACCGCTTCGGCCGTGACGGGCGAGCCGTCATGGAACGTTGCGTTCTTCACGAGGTGGAAGGTCAGGACCGACCCTCCCTCCGACACCTCCCACGACTCGGCAAGCATCGGAGCAAACGTCGAAGCGCTCTCTCCTTCGTACGTTAAGAGACGATCGTACACGTTGTTGATCAGGATCGATGATCGTGCGTCATAGGCGGTCGCAGGATCCGCCTCACCCGGCTCCCCGTAGAAGAGGAAGACGATCTTGTCCGCCGCCGCGACGCCCGACAGGGCGAAGGCGACGGTCAACGACAGCACGAGCCCAACGATCCACCACGAACTCCTTCTCGACATGGATAACCTCCCTTGGACCTCCGTTGACAACTGAACTTCCGCCGGCCGAACCGAGGAGTCACCTCCCATGGAGTGGGATGACAATCGAGAGGAAACCTCCACAGCAGTGTAGAGTTGTGGTGTTACTGAATCAAGCGGGCGAGCTGTAACCGGCTTCCCTTGCGCCATTTCTTGGCGCGTCCGGACAGCCGGGCTCCTGCTGGCCATCCAACCGGCAGCACGCGGCGAAGGAGCGTCCGTCTAGCGGGTTCGGGCCGCGTCGCCGCGGCGCGGGATCTTCCGGCGGACGAGCTCGATCTCACCGTGCGCCTGCTGTCTGCATCTCACAGCGATCTTGTGAAGATGATTGAGGTTCTTCCAGAAGCAGCCCTGGACTGGGATCCACCCTATCAAGCCTTCGCAGAGTGGGCCCCGTGGAGAAGCATCCGGGCGATTCTGGCGCACTTGCGCGACGGGGTCTGCCATCGGGTTTGCACAGGGACGGAGATGGCCCCGTCGCGGCAGACTGACCCGGTGGGGGTGTCGCTCCTGGGGTCCGCAGCCTCTCACTGCTCGGCTCTGCAATGCCACCCCCGTCACCTTGGCCATCCTGGGAAGTCCGAAGGGTGATGGTGGGCTGTCCAGCGGCGCTGGACAGCTTGGGAGTTGCTGCGCAGCTCCTTCCCCGATGTGGCTCTGAGCAGTGGACCAGCCGATCGGTTGTGATGACCTCCCAACAGGCGTCTGTGAAGCCAAGTACCTTTGAGGTCTTGCTTTGCGCGATGCACATCAACTGCTACCTCACCGTGCGCTTTGCTGCTGATCGTGGCCATTGTCCCGCTGGTTGCCCTCCTGTTTCGGCTCTGATAGTGCGAACTGGATAGATCAACAGGCTGCCAGGCCGAAGTTCCTGGCAATTCCGCGGTTGGAACAAGCGATGAATGCAGATGGGGTCACGACTTACGGATTATGGGACCCCTCTTTCTGTAGGCACGAAAGATGCCCGATTTCGCTTGACATGATCCTTGGACACGTGACATACTGACCTCCGGTGACATAGGTGCATAGGCCATTTGTGGTCTGCGGGTCGGAGTGTAGACAGAACGCTGCACTGCGATTCCTGAGCTACTGCCCAACCCAACCGAGCTTCAGCCGCCTTGGCCTCAGGAACCTCGGGCTAGCAGCCTGTGTGAGTATTCCTCCGAACGGTGTCCGGAGGTTGAAGGAGGCGATGTCGCCGAGGAGTGATCTGTTTGGTGATTCGCACCGCGAAACACGCAGAACGCTTTTCTATTGCGGGTTATGTGGCCCCGGATGTCTCCTCATGTCTATCCTATCCTCCTGCATCGTGTGCATGCCTTGGTCTCAAGGTGAGGTGCGAAACGGAGTTCCCACACAGGCTGCTAGGGGCGAACTTCGTTCGCCTTGACGTTCTGGCAGTACGCGTGACACCGCTAGTTGAAGCGCCCGAGGACGTCGCCCAGCACGTCGAGGGACAGCTCTCGATCCGGATCGACGAGGAAGATCTTGTCCCGCGCGTTGCCGCGACAGGTCACGTGGTAGACAGCCTCGGGAACTCCACCCGCAATGGACGAGCCATGCCGCCGGTCTAGCGGATTGGGTGCGTGATTGAAAGACCTGACCCTGCGTCCGTCGCGATCCGGTCCTCGAGGGTCGATGCCCCGCTTCGCGAGCGAAGCTCATGCAGAGAGCAGAGGCGTTCCCCCGTCGCGAGGGCAAGGTCGACCGACAAGAGCAGGCGGGCGACATCCGGCCTGGGAGCGTATCCGGCGACGAAGCCCACGGTGGTCGTCGCCGCGGCGATGAGAAAGGCCGCCACGGAGGGACCGAGGCGAAGGGGCATGGCCCCCAATCGAGAGGCCAAGGCCGCGACGAGGATCAGGGCGGCCGCCGCCGCGAACCCGACGCCCGCGCTCCGCACGCCCCGCAGGAGCCTCGAGCGCCTCGTGAGTTCTCTCTCCAGGCGCGCAAGGTCAAACACGCTCTTCACCTCCCGCCCCAGCGGCAAGCGGAGACAAGACCGCGAGGAGAGCGATGGGGAGGGCGAGCACAAGGAGCGCCTCACGAGGCTCGACGCCGGCGAGAAGGATCCGGACCGCTCCCCAGGGCGACAGGAACGGGAGACCGACGAGCGGGACGGCGTAGTAGGCGACGAACAGGGCGTACTTCGCGAGGAACCCCGGGGAGGGCTTCAAGGGCCGCGGTTGCTCGATCAGACGGGTCAGCATGGCCAGTGCGAGCGCGACAAGCGTTGTGAAGAGCGCGATCAGGGCGAGCGTGCCCCCGCGTCCAGGAAAGAGGCTGCGGGCAAAGACGAAGTACGGAACGCACAGGAGCTGCCCGATGAGAACACGCTGCCCAAGAGCGACAACCATGCGTCCTCCCCGTTCGCCGCGCTCGGCGCTCGCCGTCCCGAGCGCCAATCCGAGGAGTCCCATGAACAGCGCGTGGACATAGAAGAACGTCGGGAAGCCAAGCAGAAAGGACGCGGAGGCAAGATCCCGGACGACGCACGCACCCGGGATGGAGAGAACCAGCGCGATGCCGCAGAAGAGAACGAGACTGAAGTAGGGGCGCCAGCCGTCGCGGTCGATCCCTGCGTACGCCTTAGTCACGGCCGACCTCCACGACGTAGAGGGTCACGTTCCTTGCGTGTGCCGAGGCTCCGCCCTCCGCGCCCCTGCTTTCCGAGATCTCCCCCGCCACGAGCCACGCCCCTTGCCCGAGCGCGAACGACTCCGTCGCCAAGGCGAACAGGCGGTCGATCGCCCCCTCCGCGGGTCCCAGGGGACGCATCGAGTTGGAGGCGGCGCTCGAGAGGTAGACCGTACCCTCGCCCGGATCCAGCGGGGGCAAACGGAAGACCTCGCCGTCCACGAGGAGAAGCGCGTTCTCGATCGCCCGGGGTCCTCGATTCGTCAGGCGAAGCTCCTCATCGCCCGCCAGCCATGCCCGGAACCGCACCGGCGCCTCGCTCTGCGTGACGAGGACCCGCCGCTCCCCCGGCGCGAACGCCATTCGCGCGGCTCCGTCACGGTACGTCACGTCGCGCGCCCTGGACTCGAAGCTAGGTGGGAGGGGTTCGTAGGGGATGGCGTCCACACCGACGCTGGCCGTCACCGGCTGGTGGGATGCCGAGGTCAGGGCACAGGACGAGACGGACAACCCGAGGGCTCCCTCGACCAGCACGTGCGCGTCCAGCCTGTACAGGTCGCTGCCGACGCGCGTGGAGTCCGTGTAGATCCACGAGAAGAGGGCCAGGATGGCGAAGGCGGCACACAGGGCAGGCGCCGCCGATCTCCGCCCCCCAAGGCGTGCAACCACGGCCGGAAGAGCAACAGCGCCCAGCAGCGTCAACAGGGCGGCAACCCAACGGCTTGGGCGGTCGACCGGCTGAAGATCCAACAGCTCCGAGGCGAGTCCCGCAAGGGACAGCGTCCTCGCGGAGGGCACGTGGCGCCGAATCTCCACGAGTTCGTCGGCGTCAAGGGTCAGGGCGTCCGTGGTGACAAGAAGCACGTTCCCACCCCCGTAGCGCCGCCCAACGAGCCAGGGGGCTCCCTCCCTGCTCGCCAGAACGGTGGCTCCGCGGCGGAGGTCGCCCGTCACAGCCGGCGCATCGTCGCCCCGGTCCGCGAGGGTAGGATTCCGAACGGGCAAGAGGTCGCGGAGCCGCGGCGCGTCAAGAACAAAGAGACCGGCGCCGGCGAAGACCACGAGCGAGCCTCCGGAGAGCACCCAGCGTGCCATCGCGTCCCACTGCTCGGCGTCCAGCCCACCCCGCGTACGTCCGATCCACACGCTCTCCGCCGCGGCGTAGGCGGACCATGTCTTCGGGAGGTCCGGCAGTGAAACGGAGGCGGCCGGGTTGGGGAGGGGAACCGAGAAGGCCCCGACCGCTACCTGGAAGGCGTCTTCCACCCTTCGTGGGCGGAGCTCGACGTCCTTCTCTGCGAGACGGCGCCCGTCGACCGCGAGAAGCTCAAGGCGGAGGGGACGGACGGCGTCGTAGATCGGAATGGCCGCCTCGACGTCGCCGCGCGGGGTGGCCGAGACGCGCATCTCGAAGGACATCGCCGTCTCTCCCCGCCACGCGTTTCCGACGTCCTGCGTGATCCGCAGGAGGGTTGCGCCGCTTGGGACGTCGGCAAGCGTTACGCGGATCGGCGCGGGCTGCCCCGGCACGACGCGGCCGGCGAGACCGACGGTAGCATCGAGCGTGGGCACAGCGAAGGCTGTCCAGGAGCTGCCGAGCAGTCCGGTCAACGCCACGCAGATCGCGATCGCGCCAGATCCTCGCCGTTCCGTCATCGGACCCTGACCCTTTCGCGGGACTTCCGAGAGACCGCCGGCTTGAGGACGGAAACCCTCGCAACATTCGGGCAGCCGCACTCCGGAAGGCCGCTTCCGACTCTATCGCCGGCGCTGCAGGCCGTCAACCGCGCTGCCGAAGGGGATCCAGGGTCGCGCCGTGGCGCCGACGCACGGAGAGCGCCGCTCCGGCCTACCGCGTCTGCCTCGGGTCGAACGCGTCGCGGACCCCGTCGCCCAGGAAGTTGAACGCGAACAGCGTGACCGAGATTGCGACCGCCGGCCAGAGAACGAGGTGGAAGTGAGACCTCATCGCGAGGTATCCCTGCGAGAGCATCATCCCCCAGCTCGGCGTCGGCGGGTTCACCCCAAGGCCGATGAACGAGAGGAAGGCCTCGTACTGGATGAAGCCGGGAATCTGGAGCGCCTGGGCGACGATCGCCGGTCCGAGGACGTTGGGGAGGATGTGACGGAAGAGGATCCTGATTCGAGAGGTGCCGATCGCCCGCGCCGACTCGATGTACTCGGTGTTGCGGACGGAGAGGGTCATCCCGCGTACAAGCCGTGCCATCCCGAGCCACGAGGTCAGGCCGATGCCGAGGAAGATGAAGAACATGCCGCCCATCGACCGATCGAGGTTGGACAACATTCCTCGGAACCCTCCACCTGCGACCCCCGAGACGGACAGACTCGACTTGAAGAAGACCATCAGGAGGATGATCAGGAGCAAGGTCGGGAACCCATACATGACGTCGACGATGCGCATCATGAAGTTGTCGGTCTTCCCGCCGAAGAACCCGGAGATGAGCCCGAAGGTCACGCCAATGCAGAAGGCGGTGATCGCCCCCACGAACCCTGCCGCAAGGGAGATGCGAGCCCCGTAGATGAGCCGCGACAAGACGTCGCGGCCCATGAAATCGCACCCGAAGGGGTGGGCCGCCGACGGCGCGGCGTAGTTGTTCAGGATGTCGCCTTCGGTGGAGCTGTACGGGGCCACAAGATCCGCGAAGATGGCCGCGAGGATGAACAGAAGGAGGATGACTCCGCCGGCCACGGCGCCACGATTCTTCATCAACCGGCGCATCGCGTCGCGCGTCAGGCTGCGGCTGCGCGGTGCCTTCACCGTCTCGTCGTCCGACCCCGTCTTCCGGGTGCGAAACGCCATAAAGTCTCCCTTCCGTGCTCTAGTGTCGCGTCCTGTTAGTGGCTGCGCCAAAGAATCTTAGGCAATTCCGCTATTCGGCGAAGCCTATCGACATCATCGTCCGTTCAGCGAGTTTGAGGACGCGACACTAGCTGTAGCGGATCCGCGGGTCGAGCATGGCGTAGCTGATGTCGACCAAGAGGTTCATCACGACGATGATGAGGGCAAACAGGAGCGTCGTCGCCATGATGACGGGGTAGTCGCGGTTTCCAATGCTCTGGACGTAGTACTTCCCGATCCCCGGGATGGCGAAGATCTGTTCGACGACGAGAGAGCCTGTGACGATGTCGGCGAACGCCGGCCCGGCAATCGTCGTCACCGGGATCAGCGCGTTCCGGAAGGCGTGCCGCAGGTTGACGACGGTCTCCCGCAGCCCCTTGGCTCGCGCCGCCAGGATGTACTCCTCCCGAACCACTTGAAGCATGGAGGCGCGGGTGATGCGGGCGAAGCGGGAAAGGTAGGCCGTCGACAGCGTGAGCGCGGGGAGAATGATGTGGGCCGGCGAACCCCACGTCGCGACCGGGAACCACTTGAGCTTCAGGGCGAAGATCCAGATGAGGAATGGGCCGAGGGCGATGGCGGGGATCGAGACACCCAGCATCGCGGCCACCATGGAGCCGTTGTCGATCAGCGTGTTCTGTTTGACGGCCGAGAGGACGCCGAGCGGAATGCCGATGCAGACGGCGAACAGGAACGCCACGCCGCCGAGAGTCGCCGTGACCGGCCACTGCTGGGCCAGGATGTCGTTCACGGTCCGAGAGCGGTAGGCGATCGACGGGCCGAAATCAAGTCGAACGAACCCGTACATGTAGTCGATGTACTGCTTCCAGAGCGGGTCGTTCAGGTGATACTTCGCCTCGAGGTTCTTCTGGATCGCCGGGGGAAGGGCTCTCTCCCGGGTGAACGGGCTGCCCGGCACGGAGTGCATCAGCAGGAACGTGATGCTCGACACGACCAGGATGACGGGGATCGCCCACAGGACTCGCCGCAGGATGAACGAGAACATCGTTCGGGCTCCTCTCAGGGTTGCTTGTGGGGTGGGGCGGCGCAGCCGCCCCACCCCCAAGTGAGGCTCCAGTGAGGTCCTATGACCTAATGGTCAAGGATGTCCCAGTCCTTCCACGTCTGCCCGCCGATCGAAGCGAACGTGCGGACCACGTAGGGCTTCGTCAGCTGGTTGTACGTGTAGAAGTAGATCGGGATGAACGCGACATCCGTCTCGCAGATCAGGATCTCGGCCTGCTTGTAGAGGTCGCGGCGCTCCGCCGGGTCGGTGGAGACCGCCGCCTTCTCGACGAGGGCGTCGTACGCGGGGTTGTTGTACTTCTCGTAGTTGTTCCCCGAACCCGAGTGGAAGACGTCGTTCATGAAGTTGTTGCCGTCCGGGTAGTCCGCGCACCAACCCATGCGGAAGACCTGCGGCGCGTCCACGGAGCAGGTGTTGAGGTACACGCCCCACTCCTGGTTTGTGATGTTGACCTTGATCCCGAGAACGTCCTGCCAGCCCTTGGCGACGAACTCGGCGATCTTCTGGTGCCCTTGGCTCGTGTTCACCATGATGGTGACCTCGGGGAAGCCAGCGCCACCGGGATACCCCGCATCGGCGAGGTACTTCTTCGCCTGCTCAGGGTCGAACGGGTAGCCAATCCCGAGCGCGACGCCGTCCACGTACCCGAACATGCCTGGGCACGTCCAGGTCTGGGCCGGCAGCTGGTTCCCCTTCAGGACGTTGTCGATCAACGACTGCCGGTCGAGCGAGGACGCGAGCGCCTTGCGGACGTTGATGTTGTCGAGCGGCGGCTTCGAGGAGTTGAATCCGTAGCGGTACGTGCAGAGCCGCGGAGCCTGCGCCAGCTCCTTGGACAGGACGGGGTCCGACTTGATCCGATCCATGTCCTCGAGCGGCGGGTTGTCGTTGACGTCGAGCTTGCCGGCCTCGTACATCGCCATCGCCGTCGACTGCTCGTTGACCATGTAGCAGTAGACCTCGTCGATCTTGACGTTCTCGCGGTCGTAGTAGGCGACGTTCTTCTTGAGGATCAGATGGTCCTCGTGCACCCACTCGCCGAGCACGTACGGGCCGTTCGTGACGATGTTCTGCGCCTCGGTCCACTTGTCGCCGTACTTCTCGATGGCGACCTTCGGCAGCGGAGCGCACAGCCACAGGGCGGCCATGCCGGGGAAGTACCCGGCCGGGAAGTTCAGCGTGATGGAGACCGTGTACTTGTCGATGGCGTTGACGCCGACGTCATCTGCGCTTCCGGCGCCGGTGTTGTAGGCCTCGGCTCCCTTGATCAAGTACATCACGTACGCGTACTCGGACGCGGTCTCGGGGGCGAGAAGCCTCTTGATTCCGAACTCAACGTCTTCCGCGGTGACTGGAATCCCGCTCAGGGTCCAGTTCCGGTCCGTCCAATAGACATCGTTGCGAAGGTGGAACGTCCAGGTGTTCGTGGTCGCGTCGAACTCCCAGGTCTTCGCCAGGTCGGGGAGAACATCCATCGTCGCGTCGTCAAACTGGCACAGACTGACGAACAACTGCTTCAGGACCTGGTGCGACGTCGTGTCCGTCGCGAGGCTCGGGTCGAGGGATGGGGGTTCGGTTGCTAGGTTCCAGTACAGCGTCTTCGCTTGTCCGACCGCGCACACCCCGGCCACAAGCGCTACAGCGAGGGCGAGAAGCCACAGTCTCTTCACAGCTCATCCTCCTTGGTCACGACCACCGACGCCGACCCAAGGAGGGAAGCATTCCGCCACCACCTGGACAGCGCCCTGTGGCCCTTGTCCGGCACGACCCTGCCTGCGAGTCGCGCCCCGTCCCGATCTAGTGGATAAGGCAAGGCACTATAGCCGCGTCGTCGCGCCGAAGTCAAGTGATCGCATTGCCTCACTGAAACGGTTACCGAAGGAGGGATCGATTCCTCGTAAGTTGGGTTACCGAATCAGGAAGGGGACCCGATGACGAGGACGAGTGTGGAAGAGCTTGTAGGAGCCTTGCGCCCGCGGTACGGCAAGGCAGATCGAAGCGAGAAGTCGCAGATCCTCGACGAGTTCGTTGCGGTCACCGGATTCCACCGCAAGGCGGCGATCCGTCGGCTGCGACGTGTACGACGGAGAAGCGGGAAGCGGCGCGGTCGTCCGCGCGTGTACACGCCGGATGTCGTCGCCGCGCTACGCTCCGTCTGGGAGGTGTGCGGGCACATCTGCTCGAAGCGCTTGGCGCCGTTCCTCCCTGAGGCGGTCGCACTCCTCCGGCGAGAAGGGAAGATCGTCGTTCCCGCCGGCGTCCGCGAGCGGCTGATCCGGATGAGTCCAGCAACCATCGATCGCCTGCTGGCCAAGCATCGCCAGGGTGAGGCGAGAGGCCGTTGCACGACCAAGCCGGGAACCCTGCTGCGTTCTCAGGTTCCCGTTCGCACCTTCGCCGACTGGACAGACACCCGTCCCGGGTTCCTCGAGATCGATCTGGTCGCACACTGCGGCGACACGACGGCCGGCGAGTTCGTCCACACGCTGTCCGCGGTCGATGTCGCGACAGGCTGGTTCGAACCCGTCGCACTCGTCAATCGCAGTCAACAGACTGTCGAGGAGGCCTTGGAGAAGGTGCGCCTCCAGCTTCCGTTTCCCTTACTCGGAATCGATTCGGACAACGACTCCGCCTTCCTTAACTGGGCGATCAAGGGGTACTGCGACAAGAACGAGATCACGTTCACCCGCTGTCGTCCGTACAAGAAGAACGACCAGGCCCACGTCGAGCAGAAGAACTGGGCGGTGGTTCGCCAGCTGATCGGCTACGACCGTTACGAGGAGAAGGAGGCGACGGCAGTGCTCCAGGCGATCTACGACGACTACCGTGTGTATGTGAACTTCGTCCAACCGGTGCGAAAGCTGATCGACAGGACAACGAAAAGCGGGAAGGTGGGGAAACGCTACGACAAGGCCAAGACACCGTACTGGCGCGTGCTGACGGACGTGTCTGTCGACCGGAAGCGGAAAGGCGTCTTGGCGAAGCAGTACGCGGCGCTGGCACCGTGGCACCTGCGTCAGAGAATCGAGCAGAATCGGAGGCGGTTGTGGAAGCTCGCCCGGTCACCCTCTTTGTGAGGCATCGGTCTGCGCTCCGGTAACCCTTACTTCTGAGGCATCACGCAGCGCGCGGTCCGATGTGCCGGCAGGCGGAGATCGTCGGCCGCGCTCTCCTCGAGTTGCGGAGCGAGGATCCGCAGTCGCCGGCGTGATGCTCCGGTGTCCGTCTAGCAGCCCGTTGATCTACGCCACTTCCTCCGCGGCTGCGAAGAGAGGGGCGAAGTCTGCCGCGCGCAGCGACGCTCGAATCTGTCGCACGCTCCGAAGCAGAGCCCGTAAGAGAGCAGCGACGAGTGCCGGTCGTGGCGCCGTGAGGCTGGCGATCGCCTGTGTGGATACTGAGAGCGCCTCCGCCAGACCGCGCGGTGTCCCTCGACCGAACAAGCTGCGCATCACCAGCCCCAGGTTCGCTGCGCTCGCCTGCAACAGGTAGCGTTTGCGCACGTTCTCGCGGCCGCGCAGCCGCGTCCGCCTTGCCCCGCCCGTTTCGCAGATGTGGGCAAACGTTCGTTCGAGTAGCTCACCC
>Ga0172365_10000381_pt1 | contig 29235 bp, 20 predicted proteins | sample LakKivSesite48cm_FD_114535 | JGI IMG/M metagenome (GOLD analysis project Ga0172365, IMG submission 114535) | Sediment microbial communities from Lake Kivu, Rwanda - Sediment site 48cm | ecosystem: Environmental > Aquatic > Freshwater > Lake > Sediment | place: Rwanda: Western Province, Lake...
AATATTTGACTCCAAATAGACGGGCCTACACCAATTGACGCACACACACAACAAGCAATACTATGGCGCCGCGGTAGGACTCTAGATTAAAAGGTGCAATTTCAACTGTTTATTCAGAGGGGGCTTTCTCGATGTACCATATTCGTACTTTGTAGTACGCAATGAGAGTTTTATTCGTGTTTAGCGCTATTGTTCTCGGGTTTTGTTTTGAGTTATCTTCCCAATGGTCAAAGAAGTAATCGTAGAATTTTGTAGGATCCCATGGGTCTTGTCTTGTAAAGCAAGCTTCAACCATGACTGAATATGTTCCTGGCTTAAGCAAACAATACGCGGTCGAGTTCTGGTGCGGTTCGGTCTCATTCACCCAAACTCCAGCCGTTTCTATTTTTCCGTCGCCTATGGCCCACGTTTCCACTTTCAACTGGTAGAGAGGCCAAGTGTTCATGGTTGGATAATGGTCTGTGTTATTCTGATCGAGTTGATACGCTGTGTCGCTTATGCCGTCCCAGCCGGGCTCATTTTGGTTTGGTCCTTTGTGCGTGTCGTTCCAGTTGTGGCCTGTCCAGTAGTTGCCGCCTGAAGGGTAGTTGCTGTTCCAAACGTTGGTTGAGTTAACAGAATACACGTGAGACGTGTTGTTTATGAAGTTATTATGGTAAACATTGTTATTGGAACTGTCACTTAGTAAGATGCCCATGCTATTATTCACAATGTTGTTAAATATGAGATCGTTGCCATTGCAATATTCCATTAGGCGAACACCACACTCAGAAGAGTTCGTTACAGTATTGTGCTGAACAGAATTGCCATCACAATTAGTCGACAGTTGAATTCCCCAAGGATCGCTATTGGATATGCTATTATTGGTCACAATGTTATAGTGGGAGCTATAACATAAGACAATTCCATATCCGAAGTGTTGAGGATCATATCGTCCATATACATCGGTTATAATATTGTCCTGCACATTGTTGTTACATGCATTGGAAAGGCCGAAGCCGCAGTCCCAGAGTTTGCTTATGGTGTTATTGATCGCGTTGTTGTGATTTGAATAATAAATGCAAATACCATCTAAATATCTGGCAGGATCTGTCTCTTTCGCTTCGCTAGATATGAGATTATTTGTTATGTTATTGTAGTTGGACGAAAAATGTAGCCAAACGCCGAAACTATTGTTCGTCAAGTTATTGTTGTAGAGAGCATTATTACATGAATGTTCTAGATAAACTCCTCTACTCGATAGATTATAAGCACCAGTATTATAAAAAAGGTCAGTTATTATTACATTGTCTCGGATAATGCTGAAATTGGAACTTTGTAATTCAATGCCAATTCCAGCTTTTTGCATCGTGAATCTTTCGATGGTGACATTACTGGCTGTCACATATATTCCAGCAAAATTCCGCCACGAGGTATAGTTTTCGTCTGTCTTGTTTCCATCGATTACCGTTAAATACTTATCTTCTCCAGATAAGTGTATACTCTTGTTCAGGTTGATTGACTCATTGAGGTAGTATGTTCCGTTGAAGACGAAAACAGTGTCACCATCAGTTGCGTTGTTGATGCCTTCTTGAATAGTGTTAAACGGGTGCTGACGAGAGCCATCTTCGTCACCGTGATTCTTAACATCCACATAGATTGTTCTCGGGTCAGCTTTTACGTTTCTAATGTTTAACCCGACAACACATCCCAAGATGAGAACTAGTAGAAAGAGACAAACCTTTACAGATCTCACAATCTAGCACCTCTAATATCCTGATTATTCATTGAATTCATATTTAACTTTTGATAGACCTTTCGGTGATAAGACTTAAGTGGTGGTTTCTGATAGTAGTTTACTGGGAAGAGGATTTGAGGTCTAATGTTGCGTTCTTGTTAGTTCTTCTCTTGTCTGGCGCGTCAGTTGCAGTTTTTGATGTTGAGCCTTTCGTCAGAGGCTCTGCGATCATCAGGGTTCCTCAAGACTATCCTACGATTAAGGCTGCGATAAGTGCGGCTGCTGCTGGTGACACGATAGTTGTTTCTGAGGGTGTCTATGCTGATGGGCAGATTAACATCGGCAAGTCTCTGACTCTGGAAGCGAATGGAACGGTGATTGTGGACGGGCTTCACATGGGACACGTCTTCTACGTGTGGGCCAATTATGTCACGATAAGAGGGTTCATCATACGGAACAGCAATAGTAGTGGTTATGGTGATTGTGGCATCTTCTTGGACTCTAGCGATGGCAGCTTGATCGAGGGGAACATCATTACAGACAACGAATTCGGAATTAGAGGTGATTCAGCGTTTTCGAACGTGATTTCTAACAATATCATAGCGAATAATTCGTGGCTTGGCATCTCCCTTTATGGAAGCTTTGAGAATCTGATTGTTGGCAACAGGGTAGTCAACAATAGCATAATTGGGATTCATGTGTATTGGTTGGGCAGTAAAAATGCTATCATTGATAACTTTGTCGCGAACAACTCTGTTGGCATCTTCCAAGGCTATGGGGCTGGAGAAAGCACGATTACTCGAAACACCGTATTAGGAAATGAGGAAGGAATTTCCGCTGATACGACCTCTTCTCATAACAAGGTCTTCCACAACAATTTTATCAATAACACATACCAAACTTCGTGCATGGATAGTGTTTGGGATGATGGTTATCCTTCTGGCGGAAACTACTGGAGCGACTACACTGGTGTCGATTTTTACTCAGGCTCTTACCAGAATGAGAGTGGAAGCGATGGGCTAGGGGACACCGCCTACACCACGTACACGTACTTGAGGGATAATTATCCTCTTATGAAGCCCTTTCCGTGGGCTGCTCACGACATTGGAATAACGATGCTGGCACCCTCCAAACCCATCGTGAGAGAGGGCTACGACTTGAACATCAGCTTAGCGGTCTTCAACTACGGCAACATGACAGAAAGCTTCAACGTCACCGTCTATGCCAACACAGCCGCAATAGCCACGTTCACGAACGTTATCGTGGAAAGCAAGAACTGTACGATCATCACCTTCACTTGGAACACCACGGGCTTTGCTAAGGGCAAGTACACGCTAAGCGCTTACACTTCATCCGTTCCAAGCGAGACAGACACGACGGACAACACATTCACAGGCGAGACAGTATGCATAACCATTCTCTGCGACGTTAACGCAAACGGCTACGTGGGCATCGACGACATATTCATAATAGGCTCAGCGTTCGGCGGAGAACCAGGCCATCCACGCTGGAACCCAGACCTAGACCTCAACAAAGACAATTACATAGGCATCGACGACATATGGATCACAGCCTCACACTTCGGCGAAGAATACCCATAAACCCTCTTTTTTTCTTATCAAACTATGCAACTAAACAGAAATGTTTGCATGGAAACAATTCTTATATTTCGCTTACTTCTCATTATTGATTTGACCAAAAATGAAGCCTAAACCAACATTAATTCTAATACTTTTCATCGTAGTCATACTTGCTTTTCCGACAGTGGTTGTATCGAGCCCCTATGTCCTCATAGAATTCTTATATTATGAGGTTTGTTCGTCTTGTCCTGGCTTTGAAATTTACTATGAGGCATATTTGCACAACAGCCGGGTGGTTGATCATATTCAGCGAGATTACGGCAGCAATGTTTTGATTGAGCGCATTGATTGGAAGTCCACCGAAGGACGAGAAAAAAGAGAATTGTACAATCTCAGTGTCTTAGACTGGAACACGATAGTTGTAAATTCGGAAGTAATATTGAAAGGGGGCGAGCAATTTGTTGACGAAACCTACTTGAGAGAAATTATTGATTCTTATTTAGCGCTAGAACATGATGTTGCGATATTGGATGTTACACCTGCTTCTAGAAGCATAACAAAAGGCGAAATTCTGAATGTAAACATTACCGCTATGAATAAAGGAAAGCAATCTGAATCCTTTAACATAACAGTTTCTCTTAATTCCACCTCTATTGGGATATTATCTGTTGATTTTTTAGAGCCAAATATGACAATAACATTACCTTTTTATTTGAACACCACCCAACTTCTGAAAGGATATCATGTCTTAAGCGCGTATATACCTCCAGTTCAAAATGAAATAAACATCGATGACAATTCGTATTACGCTGGAATAGTTGAAGTTAAAGCCCAAGGAGCAAATTCCACCTTCATCCGTGATGTAACTGTTCTTTCAGTGATTCCATCCAAATCACATGTAACTAACCAAGAACAAGTCAACATAACAGTAACTGTGAAAAACCTGGGAACTGAGACCGAGAATTTCACCCTGGAAATGCTTTTAAATGGATCACTTATAGCAGAATCGGATAACATTATTTTAAACCCAGATTCTTACGCTTCAAAAGTATTTGTCGTGAGCACAGTCAATTTAAACATTGGTGATTGCCTCATAAAAGCTTACATAGAACCAGTGGAAGGCGAATTCAATTCAACAAATAACGAGGGTTCATGTACAATCAGCGTTTCAGAAGCTTCTCTTGAGGACAACGGATTAGATTTCATGGTTAATATTTCGCTAGCTTTTATTTTTGGTTTCTTTGAATCATTTTCTCCATGCTTGGTTGTCCTATTATCCTTTGTGCTTAGTTATACTATTGGGGAAGCAACAGGTTTTAAAGAGGGATTTTCCTATGTTATGGCTTTTGGTTTAGGCTTTATTTCTGCGGCATTGCTGATTAGTTTAATAGCATCTTTGATATTTTTTTCGGTTTCTTTTCAAAACACATTGATTTGGATTGTATGTATATTTACAATATTCTTCGGTCTTAACACCATGGGTTTTGACATCACACGCATATTTAAAATCAAAAACGAAACAAAATCTTTAGTCCAAAAACTAGCTAAAAAATACGCAAGAACGTACATGGGAATTATTATTCTTGGTTTCCTCTTTTACTTTCTTGACCCGTGTATTGCGCCATTTTTCTTTGCTGTTATACCGCTGGTGATGAACGTTGATTTTACTTTGATAGTCATAGCATTTTGCTTGGGTGTTATGCTTCCATTCGTATGTATAGGCATTATAACTGGTTCCATATCAAAATTGGCAAGAAACATGTATAAGCACAAGTCAAAAATACGCATAATTAGTGGATTAATATTGATTTGTTATTCAATCTATCTCATAGTCTTTCATTTAATTTATTGACAAGTTTATAGTTAAGGTATATAATCTTTCGGCTTTCTGATTAGAAACGACAGCTCGACAAACTTATATGTTCAGCATTATTCATATATATTGTGAGGTTTAAAAAATGTGGAATAAACGTAAAATATTGACACAAATATTGTCTTTGCTTGTCTTATTATTGCCTGTATCCATTGTCTTAGCAACTTTGACACCTCCAGATACGGGAATAGATGAACCAGAAATTCTAGGGACATTTACTGTTAATCTTGAAGTTGTTAATGTAAAAGACTTATACGCATGGCAAGTTCGATTGATGTATGACCCTCATACGCTTGTCCTAACTGAATTTACTCCTGGTGGATTTGTTGGAAGTAAATACGCTACGGAATCAATGGATCTTGTTCAAGATATTTTCGTAAACGCAACTGATATTGGCTCAGGTTTGCTACTCTTAGGAGGTTCCCTCGTTGGAAATGTTCCGGGGAAAGACGGTGCTGGCTTGCTAGCGAAAGTTACTTTTGGATATTTATCAAATGACTATGAGCAGCCGCAAATAGTCTTCGGCAATAAACCCTTTGAAACGAAACTGCTTGGCTCCGATGGACATGTGATTCCTATTGGTGAAGAAATCCTGTTGGAGCTCAGAATCTAGAAGGCAATAAGGTAATCGAAGCGTAAAAAGGTTTAAATTAGTTATGCATATTACAATTGCTGATGGATAACTCAGCACGCTATAACATAAGGGACAGAAAATGGAAAGAAACTTGAAGTATCCCCACCTGGTGAAGCTGCTGTTGTTTATAGCTGGAGTTGTGAACTCGATAGTTGACACTGTATTTCGACTTCCTCTCTTTTTGTCAGTAGCTGTGACTGGTTTTTTGGTGAGTGTTCCTGTTGCTGGAATTTGGTTTCTGTTTGCTATATCTTTTGGCTTGCCTCCGCTATTTAGAGCTGTGCTGATCTGGACTATGATAATCTTCTTGGTATTGTTGTCTGCTGCTATGGATTATGTACGTTCTTCAAAATAATGTGATATGCAATGAGAAATGATTCGTTTTTATAGTTTGCACATTTGCATTTTTGATGTTGTTCTTCTGTTAGTGTGAGTAGGGCTTTTACAAAAGTTGAGTTCACGGGTTTATTAGCAAAGTTTTTTGTAATGAAAGAGCCTGAGCAACATGTGAGAAAATAGTGGACTGCAATATACTTTTCCTGTTCATATGCAATTATAGACTTGGCAAATCAGCGGAAGATGCAACTACATCAGCCGAAATAGTAGAGATGTACCACAATCAACTTAAAAAAATCAGTGAAAAAATAGAATGATCATCCTTCTTATGGGGGTAAATGGGAGAAAGGAGAGAAGGAACCCCCCACTTATCATTTTGATACTCCGTATTGAATATATACAAAATTTGTTGTCTTTTTCAAAAATTCTTATTTGATTTTAAAAAACGCATACACATCAAATGATTCAGCTCTCGCTTCTGTCCCTCTTGCTAAACTTCAATTAAGTGCTTTGTTCTATATTCTCACTGTATCTTTTTTTTCATTTGATACATTTTTTGGTTTACTTTTCCTCAATAGAGTTTAGTTTCACAAGCTTTATAAGCGTTTTGAAATGATACGATTATGCCCACAGATGACATCATTTGTGGGGCGAATATGAAAAAACAAGAGGAGAAAGGAAAATGAAAAGCAAACTGCTTTTAGTATCTATGCTTGCAATGCTTTTGATAACTACAATCCAGATCGGAATACGGGTACAACCTGTATTAGCCGTTCCAGCCAATGGACCTAGTCTTGTTGTTGATGACGCAACAAACCGAATTAACGCGACGCTTGGAGTTAAAGCTTCATCTAAAGTCACCGTTAGCGGTACTGTGACAAATGTTGGAACTACACCCTTAACAGGGCTCTTAACTGCTATATACTTGAGGGACGATGCTCATAGCTTTGGCCCATTGCACATAACAGGCGAATGGTCTTCAGATTGCGTAACTTGGGGTTCGATGGCAGCTGCCTATGCTCCCGGTGGCGCTTGGGATGCTGCACTTATACTAGGACCTGCAGGCGGTTATGGGCTTGGTCTAGGAGTGAGCAGTACAACTTACGTTAGAATTACAACAAGTAAAGATATTGGCACTTCAAGCGCAACTATTTATCAGCAAACTGCTGCTGTATTTGTGTTTAAGGACACAAATCTGAACTACAAATATGACGGAGGCGAACCAATATATTCACAAGACATGTCAGTAATCCCACCTATCTTTGATACTCCTGTAAAGATCGACTTGGCAGTCTGTCACACTGCAGAGATTGAAGGAACGGGAGAATTCTATTACAGCGTCCAGGATGCAGTGAACGCCGCGTCTTCAACGATAATACTCTATCCAGGAACCTACGCTCCATTTACAGTCTCTGGAAAGAGTGGTCTGACCATCGTTGCCAACGGTGCGGTTGTTGTCCAAGGCAGCCAGAGTGTGGTTACGCACTACGCAAACCGAGACGCAGTGATCTTTGTTACAGGCTCTACAGACATAACTCTCGATGGCTTAGACGTCGAGGGGCAAGGTTTAGGAACAACAAACCCGAAAAGCTACGCTATAATATACGAAAGTTCAAGTGGGATAATCAAAGATTGCACAGTATCGCCCAACACCATCGGTGACATGAACGCAGTAGCCATAGCAGCGTGGGATCACTCCGACCTAGTAATAGACCCGTGCCTAATCAAGAACTTTGGAAGGATAGGCGTATTTTTCTATAACGGATGCACAGGTGGAGTATATAACAGCACGATTGAAGGGCAAGTCTACAACGACGAAAACTTCGTGAATTATGGAATCGAAATAGAACCTTCGGACGACCCATGTAACATTGAAATTCTTGGAAACCACATCTACAACTGCGACAACCTTCATCCATCGCCTTCATGGTCCTCTGCTGGCATAGTCATTGACGGATGGGTAGCATACTATGACCTACCATCTTCTACGGTTGTCATGAGCTGCAACAACATCTATGACAACTACTATGGAATTGAGGTAGTCGCAAACCCATACTCGTACGCCCACTACAACAACATTTACAATAATAGAGAATATGGCGTTATCGAAGACCCAGACTACGCTAACAATAATGTAACATTCGACGCCCGCTATAACTGGTGGGGGCATGCAAGTGGTCCAACGCATCCATCTAATCCAGGTGGCATAGGCGATAAAGTGAGCGACTATGTTTGGTTTAGTCCTTGGCTGTTCACGGAAAAAGTCCCGCCGCTTGTTCATGATGTTGCAATTATAAGCATCGTGCCTTCTGCAACCATGATAGCTGTCGGAACCACAGTTCAAATCGATGTCACAGCCAAAAACGAAGGAACCGCCTACGAAAACTTCACAGTCGCGCTTTCCTACGACAGCCACTTGATAGGTACGCAAACAATAACCGACTTAGCCCCCGGCGCAACAGAACTATTAACCTTCTACTGGGACACTACAGGAATAACACCATACGGCGACTATACTATTACAGCTGAGGCAAGTACTGTTTTAGGCGAAACTGATCTTTTGGATAACATCAAAACTGTTATGGTGAGAATAGGTGAGAAACCAACTCTAGAGATTGAACCATCAATTTACGAGGCGAAACTACTGGGTGAAAATTTCGCCATAAACATAACAATGAACAACCTAGGAGCATACTGGAGGGTTGTTGGACTAGAGTTTAGAGTTTCATACAATAGCACGCTACTAAGGATAGTTAATGTCACTGAAGGGTCGTTTCTAAGAAACCCGAGTTGGAACCATCACGGAACCTTTTTCATATATTACATCGAAGATGAGGCAGTGCCGCCCTATGTGGTAATTGGATTATTACTATTCCCTAATGCGACTGGTCAGTGGGAGTCATTTCCATATGGCAATGGCGTACTGGCAACAATAACATTTGAAGTGATTTATCAGGACAGAGGATATGACAGAAGATTAGGATATATAATACCTCCAATAACATCTGACTTCGAACTTTTCAAGTCAAGAATAATAGATGACGACGGGTTGCTTATTCCTCACAATGCTATAGGTGGGCAATACACAATATATCCAACAAATGTAGCAGATATAAACTACGACGGCTACGTAGGGATTGACGACATATTCTTGATAGCTTCATCCTTCGGCGAAGAACCTGGCCGTCCACGCTGGAACCCAGACTTAGACATTAACAAAGACAACTACATAGGCATTGACGACATATGGATTGCCGCTTCAAACTTCGGATGGGAACCAGACCCATAAAAAAAGCATCGCATACCCAAATCTCCCTATTTTTTTATGCGATGTAGCAACTGCTTATGAGATGTCATTAGCAATAATACGCAAAAAACGATAAATAGTGAGCTCCACCCAAACTCTGGAACTATTACTATAACCTCTTGCTGATTCTGATGTAAATATGAAAAATATAGAACAGCAAAAGCACCATTTGAATAATCCACTAAAGCAATCGGCGCGAACCCATTTACTTCGACACAATATGGCGACTCCACGATGTCTTTAGAAAATTTTGCCAAACAAAAGCCGAAAGTTCCCTGATTTCCAGAGACATTAACGTTAATAAAAACGCTTTCTGACATATTCACCAAGCATAATGCATCAACTGTCGAGTTTGAAACCAAAAAAATTTCGGTTTTTCCATCAACAATGCTGTTTACTTCGTAGCGGTAAAATTCACCCATCAATGGATAAATGTCATAGTTTTCCAGATCAATTTGATAAGGTTCATCGCCTATTCCAGTGTTGTTCTTGTCCTTTCCACTATAGTCATCCCAATAGTTGCCCCAGTTTTCAGAGTCCCATGTCATGTTTTCGCAAGACTCTAAGTAGGCGTCTTTGTAGTTTGACACAAAATTATTCCAGTGTACATTGTTATCTTTACAGTTTTCCATTCTAAGACCATACCACTGATGACCAACGATGGTGTTCCCTTCTATGACACAGCAATTTGAAGAACGAATTGATATTCCAGCCCAATCATTTTCAATAATTTGGTTATAGCGAATAACGTTGTTGTTTGAGTAAAGAAGGCCTATGCCTCCTTCGTTCTCTACTCCATGTCCTGAAACAACATTTAACTCGATAACATTGTTGCTGGAAAAACGTAAAGAAATAGGTTGGCAAAATCTCATGTTTGCGATAAAACTATTTCCCTTTATGTGACTGTTTTTGGTTTGATAAAAGAGAATTGGGTTAAAGTAAATATTTTCGAAATTATTCTCCTCTACTGTTATGTTTTCACAACTGTCTGCATGGATTGCTGTTCCATAAGTCAGGGAGATATTGGTTATAAGGTTGTCTCGTATTTCGCAGTTCTTCACGTTAGTTAGGGCTATTGCCTTTTCTGCATCGCATAAAGTGAAACCACAAAGTGAAACATTATCTGACAGAATTTCAGCTATTGTACCACTCTGGTTTCCATTTATTATCGTGCTTGTCCAACCTTCACCCACTATGGTAATTGATTTATTGATAATTATATGTTCAAAGTAAACACCGGATGAAATATGTATCGTGTCACTTGGTGTTGCTGCATTTATCGCCTCCTGTATAGTTTGAGATGCATCCATAAAGTTGGTTACCTTTGTTGCATTGTAAGCATGTGCAGGTTCCAATACTCCAACCAAACAAAACACTATAAGCAATGTAAAAAGTGTCAAACTGACTTGCAGTATTATCCCTTCCCATTTTAAATTAGGAGCTAATTTAAAAATTTTCTTTTATTAGTTTAAAACGGTCCGTTTTGGTTGAATGAATTACATATTGTGACTTTATACGAGATTTCAAGCCTCTTCGCTGTTTGTGTTCCCTTCTCCTCATTAATAGGACTGTAGCTAAAATCGCTATACAAATTCCAGAAAACAATAAAAGCAAATATACGGTACCTCCATTGTTCGTTGCCGGATATATATCTATGTATCCAATTGCTGTTGAGTTTAACCCATCATTATCGATAACAACTATTGTAATTATGAAAGTGCCGTTTGTTACGTATGAATGAGTTATCACAGGGTCTGATTCTGTTGTAACATTCCCGTCACCAAAGTCCCATATGTAACTCGTAATATTTCCATCAAAGTCGTAACTGGCGGAAGCGTTGTAGGTTATGATTTGACCTACCGTGACATTTGATACGGGTGAAATCACAAATCTGGCGTATGGTTCTGGCGGAGCCACAAATTCAATCAACCCTGTTTCTTTATAGATTGCATATTCCCTTGATTCTGCGGTCAATGAATACCATTTAGCTCTACTAAATATGTTCTTACCTGGCATATCTGATGTAGGATAATAAATCGTGAAAGAATCACTATGGTAACTCTCTATCTCAAATATGGTCTCCGACGAGCTTGTTTCTATAACCCTTCCATACTCATCATAAAATGTTGCAAAAACGATAATTAGATTTGTTGTCGAGTTTCCTTTATTGCTAATCTCGCCATAGATCGTTGTACGACCATATGTGTACTGTATTTCAAGTTTACCTTCTCTTGGTTCAGTTTCCACGTAGTCTGACAATGTTACTTCACAGCGGCTGACATTTGAAGATTGGCTTAAGTCTGTGATTTGGAAGGCGAACAGTGATGTTCTGTTAGGTCCAACTGCTGATAATTCAGTTTGCACTTTGCTGCTTATTATTACATCATCATTTTGGTCATATAAAGTAACGTTCAAAAATATGTTATATGTCTTGCTTCCCACGTTTTTTACCTCACCCACTACTCGATACATTTTTGAAGAAGTCAAAAAGCCTTTATAACTTAATATTTCAATTTCTGTGGATGCTTCTGTTGATGAAACATACAACAGATCACCATTTGAGAATATGAGTATCGATAGCGTTAACAATATTATCATGAATGCTGAAAAACTAGTACGTCGTTTTGTTTTGTGCAAGGTCTCACCAGATAGTTACATACTGAATTAATTATTCTCTCTTTTTAGTGTTTTGAATGTCTTTAGTTAAGGAAAAAAAGCCTAGATAAACTTGAAGTTAACTAGTTTATCATATAGATCTTTTTTGCGTAAATAATTTATCATGTATTCTTGAACTTGTGACTCATCCACTTTTCTTCCTATTAAAATGTAGCTTAAATCGTATTCTGGTCTGCTTCTGAATACGAGTTTTATTTCATTTGATTGAATAGCGCGCGCGCTTTTGATTTTTATAGTAAAGCGTTCCAGCCCATGCTTCGGACACATTAACTCAAGGAATAAACCTTTCAACTGGCCTGCCCCTCTGAGACGAACGCCGTAATATAATATATGTTAACGTAATTTAAAAGCTTAATGCATTTTCATAAGATATATTTAATGCCGAACGAAAATCTACCGACAAGCTTAAATTTTGAACATTTCCCTTAAATGTCGGGGGAAGGAAATTGAGAGGTTATCTAATTAGAAGGATAATTACAAGTGTGTTCATTTTATTTATTGTTTTGACTTTGAACTTCGTTTTATTTAGGGTAGTGCACCCCATCAAGGATCCTTCCCTGCTTATACTTGATCCTAAAATAGAACGTGCTGGATATGCGGATGCGATGAGAAGGCTTTGGGGATTAAATACACCATTGTTTCCAGATCAATACCTCAAATATATGTGGAATCTGTTAACGTGGCAATATGGTTATGATTTTGGGACCCCACCTAGGCCTGTTGCCGAACAGATGTCTTGGCGTCTCCTTAATACCGTCTTTATATTGGGAGCTGCATTGATAGGTACTGTTTCGATCGGACTACCACTTGGTGTATTAGCAGGTTCTAGAAGAGGGAAAAAAACTGATGTTGCAGTAATGGGCATTGGGCTTTTTACTTGGGGTTTTCCATTGTTCTTTGTTCAAATTCTGTTTTTGTTATTTTTCTCATATTATTCTAAGGTAATCTTTGGGATTCAGTTATTTCCCCCCTATGGTGTTGTTAGTATCCCTCCTCCTACAGACCCCTTTGCATTATTTGTTGACAAAGCTTGGCATGCTATGGGTCCAATAATAACGTTAATACTGGGTGGTTTTGGTTCATGGGCACTTTACACCAGAAATCTTATGGTCGACGTATTAACTGAAGATTACATTGTAACCGCTAAGGCTAAAGGGGTTTCAAGTAGAAATGTTCTGTACAAACATGCGTTTAGAAATATTCTTCCTCCAATAGTGACTATTATAGCTATGGCTATTCCTGGTATAGTTACTGGAGCAGTGATAACGGAGACTATTTTTGGCTGGCCAGGAATAGGACAATGGTATATAACTGCATTGAACACGGGTAACCATCCTGTGACTCAAGCAGTTTTATATAACTACGCTGTATTGATGATAATCGCCAATTTGGTTGCAGACGTATTGTATGGTTTTCTAGATCCGAGAATTCGTGTTGGTGTTAGGAGATGAGAATATGCCCATTATGAGTAAGGAAAAAAGACAAATATATGGAAGGAAACTTGCTGGTTTTTGGCAAGATTTTAGCCATAACAAGGTTGGATTTGTCGGGCTCATAATAATAGCAATCTTTGTTTTTCTGGCTATTGCTGGACCTCATCTTTCACCTTATCCTGCAATTAATACGCCTAAAGCAGCTGCATCATACGCAGTGCCTAGCTGGATGACTTTGCTTCCTCAGTATAGTAATTTGCCACGAACAACTCTTTATCCTTTAAGCAGACCTGTTGCGTCTGAAGAGTATTCTGAAATTAATTTGACGGCGCTGTCGCGAGGGGTTATCTCTTATCGCCCATCTGATGGAATAGGAGAAAACGCTACTTATCGATTTATAGTGGATTTCAATTACACCTATGATAAACCGAAAGAGTTCCAAGTTGCCTTTGTGTGGACAGCGTCATTTGTGAACGTGTCATATAGACCAGAGATTAATATCACTAATCCCAATGGCGAGAGTTATCGACTTTTAGGGACATGGTATAATATTGCAACTGAGCGAGTAGAAGTGCTTAGTAACGAATGGAACATCAGAAGTGGAAATTGGTTAACAACTTCTGTAGATGTTGACCTTACCCGAAGAATTAACTACGAAAGACTTTACAATGAACTTTATCCAATATATCTCAATCAAAGTCTTTTGGAAGTAGGATACGACACGTACTATAATGCAACGTATGGTGTGCAGCAAAACCTATACAATTTAACAGTTGGAAATTTGACTGGGTTTGAAGACTATTTTGAAGCCTACTGGTATGGAAATAATACTTGGAGTGGTTGGTATATGTATGGAAATAAGAGGTACTATTCGCATTACTATACGCTAATTGATTACTGGCAAAGGACTTTCGGAACAACCAGCGGATATGATGAGTATTTCCAGCAATATTGGTATGGAAATGCCACATGGAGTAGTTTCTGGAATCATATAGGTCAAGTGTTGGCTGAAAAGGAAAAAGTTACCTTTATGGGGACTGCAGTTAAACTCGCTGATATAAATGCTAAGTCAGAGGCAGAGCAAGCAAGCCGAAGAATTATACCTATAAAACAAATATTTGTAGGACAAGGGAAATATACTATAGAGATATTTCTGATAGTCAAACCACTTTCAAACAATGCTACACTAGACATTACTATTAATTCTGGTAGCGTATTTACAATTTGGGGAAGCATACATGGTGTCTTGGGCGGTGATAATCAAGGCAGAGACGTCTTCACACAAGTCCTGAGTGGTACTGGCATATCTCTTACTGTGGGAATACTTGCAGCAATATCAGCAACATTCCTCGAAATAGTTTTGGGTGTGGCTTCTGGTTATTTGGGAGGTTTGACTGATGAGATAGTTATGCGAATAGTTGACATTATGCTATGTTTGCCAACGTTGCCCTTACTACTTGCGCTTTCTGCATACTTTAGGCCAAATGTTTACTTTATCGTTTTAATTATAGCGATATTTGGGTGGCAAGGTGGGGCAAGGCTAATTAGGTCACGTGTGCTGACTTTGCGAGAAATGCCTTTTGTTGAAAGTGCAAAAGCCTCGGGGGCTTCTGATCTTTATTTAATATTTAGACATCTTATACCTAATATTTTCCCCATAGCAATCGCGTCAATGGTTCTTGCTGTTCCTGCTGCAATAATCACTGAGGCGGCCATCAGCTTCTTAGGTTTTGGAGATCCACTTGCTCCAACATGGGGCAAAATGCTTCAAGAAGCTCAAGACGCTGGAGCTTTTAATGCACTTGCTTGGTGGTACATTTTGCCACCGGGGTTTGCTATAACAATTTTATGCGTTGCATTCGTACTTTTAGGTCATGCTCTTGATGAGATAGTCAATCCAAAACTTCGGAGGAGACGGTGATTTCTTTGGTATTGTTACAAGTTGAGAATCTCAGAACCTATTTCGTAATACTCCGTGGAGAGGTGAAGGCTGTAGATGGAGCCGCATTTAAGCTAAATAAAGGGCAATCCTTGGGTTTAGCCGGAGAAAGCGGCTGCGGAAAAACCACGGCAGCCTTGTCAATTCTGAAGTTACTTCCATCAAACGCCAGAATAAAAGAAGGAAAAATTCTTTTTGAAGGAGAAGACATACTTAAACTAAAAGATGAGGTCTTCAGAAAAGCTTATCGATGGAAAAAAATTTCGTTGATTTCTCAAGGAGCTATGAATGCTCTTAATCCAGTGATGAATGTGGGGGATCAGATTGCGGAGGCTATTATGTTACATGATGATGCATCAAGAGATGACGCTCATGATCGCGCTGGAAAACTTCTTGATCTAGTTGGTGTTGGAAAAGAGCGGCTTGCAAGGTATCCTCATGAATTAAGTGGTGGCATGAAGCAGAGGACAGTGATAGCTATGGCATTGGCCTGTAATCCCGACTTAATTATTGCAGATGAGCCAACAACAGCCTTAGATGTTATTACTGAGGCGCAAGTTTTAGGTGTAATTAGGGAATTACAGAAGAAACTTCACCTTTCAATGATTATAATTTCACATGACTTATCAATGATTGCAGAGACGTGCGATGGGGTCGCTATAATGTATGCTGGGAAAATAGTTGAACAAGGAGATATTGTTGCAGTTTATAAAGATACTTTACATCCTTATACGCAGAAGCTAATTGGTGCTTTTCCAAGCATTATAGGAGAAAAAACTGAGCTATTGACCATTCCAGGCTTTCCTCCGGACTTACTAAATCCACCTTCTGGATGTAGGTTTCATCCACGATGCCAGTATGCAATGGATATTTGCAGAAAAGAGAATCCTGAAATGGTCAAGGTTAAAGATAAAGAGCATTATGTAGCGTGTCATCTGGTGAAATAAAATGTCTGAACAACCTATTCTTGTTGTTAAAGACCTTAAAAAATACTTTCCTGTAAAACTCGGATTTTTGAAATCCATTATCTCAGATGATTTTCCTAAAGTTAGAGCAATAGACGGTATAAGTTTCTACGTTGAACGAGGAGAGGTCTTTGGCTTAGCTGGTGAAAGCGGCTGTGGAAAAACCACAACTGGAAGATGTGTAATACGACTTGTTGAACCCACAGCGGGTAGAATATTCTTCAAAGGAATAGATTTGATGAGATTGACAGAAGAAGAGCTGAGGTATTCGCGAAGAAAAATGCAAATTATTTTCCAAGATCCTTACGAGTCGCTTAATCCTCGGATGAGCGTTTATGACATCTTAGCGGAACCTCTCCAGCTTCAGAATATGGCGCGGAATCCTGCAGAAATTTCAAAGATTATCTGCAGAGTAATGGAAGATATAGATCTGGTTCCTCCTGAAGAGTTCTTATATAGATTCCCACATGAGCTTAGTGGTGGTCAGAGGCAGAGGGTTGCAACGGCTAGGGCTTTTGTTCTTTCTCCTGATTTTATTGTGGCTGATGAGCCGGTTTCTATGCTTGATGCGTCTATACGTACTGAAGCAGTGAAATTGATGCTTAATATGGTGGAAAAGACACATTGCAGCTTTTTGTTTATCACTCATGACATAGCTTTGACTAGATATATGTGTAATAGAATAGCTGTCATGTATCTTGGAAAAATTGTTGAAACTGGTTATACTGAGGATGTGGTGCAGAAACCTGCGCATCCATATACTGCAGCGCTAATTATGGCTGTGCCTGTTCCTGACCCGACTTCTAAGCGAACAAAAATTGTTATTTCAGGCGAGTTGCCAAGTCCTGTTAATCCTCCTAAAGGTTGCAGGTTCCATACTAGATGTCCATATGCACAAGACCGATGTAGGATGGAAGAGCCTGAGCTTGTTGAGGTTCATAAAGGGCATTTTGTAGCGTGCTTCTTTCCCCTTGCTTAATGTTCAACAGAGAAGTATAGGAAAATTTCGGAAAAACTGAAACCTACAGTGAAACTGCTGAAACAGATGAACCACCATAAGGGGTTAACAAAAAGTGCTGTTACCACAGGAATAATAAGTGCGAGGGCAAGAAGCACTACCGTAAATATTAATCTCCAATTAAGACCACCGCCATTTTCTTGGTTTTCTTCTCGTTCTGTTTGGATTTTTTCAATTCTTTTAAGTAAATATATCTTTAATCTAGTTGATGATAGAATTATGATGAATGTTACTGCTATGTAGAATAAAATTGTGGGAATGTCGGAGTAGCGTATGAGAAGAACTAGGGAGAAGAGAAAGGCTATTGCTCCAAATATTGCGTTAAAGTAAACCCTTAATTTACTGAAGGGATATTGCACGTCTTCTTTTTTTATTAGCATGTTATGAGGTATTTTGATCACCGTCGTATTTTATTTTTTGGGGCTGTATTTTGTTATTGATAGTGTTTTTCAAATTCGATGGTTTGGGGTTTTCCTTCGTTAATTATGGTTGTAGCTAATATTCGGATATTTAGTGTTATGTTTTGGGGTTCTTGTATGTCTAGGGAGTTTTGAGGTAAGTTAAATTTGAATTTGATTGTGGCGTTTGAGTTGGGAGGGACGTGTAGATTGCCAAAAGTGCCTGATAATTGTCCTTTGTAATAATCGTAGAGTGATATGGTTTTATTGTCTATGGTTAATGCTTTGAGGACGATGTATATGTTGACATGTGAGCATGCATAAGGGTTTGCGATGGTGATTGTTACATTCATGGATGTTGTGTTATTTTGTGTTGAGATCTCTATGTTATTGATTGTGGTGTTTTCGTCTAGATTGTTAAAGATGTTTCCTATGGTTACCCATACATATGTGGTGTAGCCTAGGAATATGGCTAATCCTGTGGTTAATCCCAAAAAGATTACGATTAAAGCTTTTTCCCTTTTTTCTTTCATTGTGGGTCCCAGCGTATATAAGTTAAACATATAAGTAAGTTTGTCGGTAAAAAGTTTCGGTGTGGATGAGGTGGATTTACGTTACAAGTTATTGCTTCTTGTTGCGCTTACAATTAGTTATGCTGCGGATTTGCTTTTGATAGCTGTGTGGCAAAATCTTCCTTTGGCGTATTTGATTTCGTTGGTTGTCGGTTTTTGTTTCGGTCTTGTTGTGCAAAAAGCTGAAGATTTTGTGGTGTTGTGGATTTTTTCATATATTTTTGCATCTTTTGTGATGATGTTAATTTTTGTTTTGCCTGGTTTGTATCCTTATATTGTTTGGGTGAAGGTTGAGATTGGCATTTTGGCAACGGCGGGTATGTTAGTTTATAATTCGATTTTTATTGTTCCGTTGTCTATATGTGCCGGGCTTGTTGGTTTATACCTATCAGATAAGTATTTTAAACGTTTGAAGGTTCCGTTTTTTGTTGAGTCTGGAGCTGTTTAGTTATCTGTTTCTTGTTGTTTTGCACTGTAACAATCTTCCATAAACCTTTTAAATTGGATTTAGTGTTATAATAGTGAAGAAAAGGAGAGAGGAAAAATGCCTAAAAAATTACTTAGAGTGCTTGTTCTGTTGATTCCGATAATGCTTCTGCTTTCAAGTTTTGGACCTGCTGCAGCGAAAATTCTCCATAATGGTCAACCGCGCTTTGACGAGTCTTACATGACCATTGTTACGGGTCCTGCCGCACAGAGGGCTGCCTTTGAAGCTTGCACTGTGGAGATGTTGCCTGACATGCTTACATGGACTGAGATTACAGCATTAATGGACCATAATCAGCTTTTGGTTTCTTCGCCTGGTTACCACTACTGTTATATTGCTATAAATAACAGGGACTACGTGCCTGACGACTATGGACAGCCTGATGCAGGTCGTTCTTTGGATCCTTGCAACTGGACGGCCTTTAGACAGGCTCTTGCGTGGGCTGGTTTGGACCTTGCCCAGAAGGCAACTGCAATTAACCAGATATATGGCGGGCCAGCAGTCACAGCAGTTAACAACCCTGTTCCTCCAGCTCTTGGATACTGGAGCAACACAGCGCTTGATGATCCAGGTGCCAACTACACTAAAGCATGGGAAATATTGACTACTGCTGGCTTCAACGAGAGCGGTGGCTTGTTGTACACGCCTTCAGGTCATGTAGTGCGCGACAGCATAGAAGTATTGAGTCCAGCTTCTGCGCCGACTTCAAGAGACTTTACCCAGAAGTGGGTTGATCAGTGGAATGATTTCTTTGACAACTATGCTAACGTTACAAACTGCAACTTCTGGAACAACCCTATAGCGAGTGGAACTTTGTCTGACAGAATTTGGCTGTTACGCAACTTTGATCTTTATTTCCTGTGCTGGGGCTTAGGAAGATTCCCAGACTATTTGTACGACTTCTTCCACAGCGGCATGGAAGGCGTTGACGGAAATAACGCTATGGCAATTATGAATGAAGATCTTGATGAACAGTTGGAGATTTTGAAGTGGGGCACAGTGCTTGAAGACAAAATTGATGCTGCTTGGGAAGCTCAAAGATTGCTTGTTGAAGAACTGGTTCCATGCGTTTACCTGTATTCAAGAACATACTATACTGCCTTCAAGAACTACACTTACTATGAGCCAACCAACCCGGACTATCTTGTTAACTATGTTAACATGAAGGGTCAGGGTGCTGACAACGGTTGGACATGGAATCTCATGCACTGGAATGGCACTGCAGACGGCGGCATGCTGAAATACTGCTTAACCGGCGAAATATACGACCTTCATCCAGGATGGGCTTCATGGGCGTATGAATGGGACATATTGAACAGGGTCTTGGATGGATTGTTGGCTCTAACCCCAGACACCGTCGAAGACCTACCATGGATTGCTTGCGACTGGAGCGCTGAACCTTGGAGTTGGCCGGAGCTAGGCGTTACAGATGGTCAGAAAGTGAGGTTCCAGATTAGGGATGGCGTGTTGTGGCATGACCTTAAACCAGTGACAGTCTATGATATACAGTTTGCATTGAGTTTCTTAAGCAACTATCCAAGATATGGAAGTATATTCCATTATCTGATGTGGAGCCAAATAGTTGACCCATGCACAATAGACATTTACTTGAACACAACGTCCCAATGGATACTCTACGACTTGGCAGGCGTAGCCCTAATGTTCCCAGAGCACATTTATGGTCCTGACGGATGGCTCGTAGACCATGGATATGACCCTGTTAACGCTGAAGTTTGGGACATTGAGTACAATGTGGGCGAAGCTGTCACAGCCCTAGTTGGTTGCGGTCCATATGTCTTTGACTCTTGGGACCCAGCAACATCGGTTATCCACATCGTCAAATTCGAGCACTATTGGGTTGACTCACCGCTAAAGGCGAATATCATACAACCACAAAGAGTTGATCCTGACGCAATATTTGACTACCAGATTGAGCTTGTTAACACAGGCAGCGAAGACGATACAACAGGCGCAATTGTGTCTGCAGTTATATCCCAAATCGACGTAACGCGTGACGGAGAATTTCTGTTCACAATACCAGGTCCAATCCCGCTTGGGTCATTCAGAAGCTATCTCAGTATGGTATACCACATAGCTCTTGAAGCTGGAATCCACTACATCGACGTCCACGTAATTGCATACGGCGAAATTTACGACGAGTATCAGTGCCCAGTTTGGGTTACAATCAAACAAGACGTTAACTTAGACATTTGGGTTGGCACTGACGACATATTCACTGCTGCCAAGGCTTTCGCTTCAGCACCACCACCAGACCCAGCCAGCGATAGATGGGACGAAAGATGCGACATGAACGATGACTTCTACGTTGGAATCGACGACATATTCGAAATTGCCCGTAACTTCGGTTGGGGCATCTAAACTGCAAATATTTCCCCTTCTTTTTTTGTTTAAATTCTTTATCAATTCAGTTTTGATCTGAGTTTTATAATTTTTTCAAATTTTCTGCAGTTGATACTGTTGGTTATTCAAAAATTGCGTTTTTGGCTGCGAAATCATTTTTTTGGGGTTGTTGTTGTTCAAGCTTTTTTGTTGCAGTTTTCTGTTTTTTTTGTGCTGATTGTTAGATTTCAGTTTTTTAAGTAGTTCAATAGAATATAATTCCAGAAAGCTTAAATCTTGATATTTCTACATTACTTGTGAAGAGAGGAAGGAGAATGGGAAAAATACTAATTAAGTCTATAGTAGCTGTTCTATTGCTTACAATATTCTTGTCAATAGCTCCAACAATGGCAACTAAGCCAGCAGGCCTAAATGACGGTATCTGGATAGAACCATATCCAGGCGGCATCGGATTCGACACAGGCAACGTTTCTTTACATCACAATTTTAGCATAGTTCTTTGGGCCGTATCAAGCCAAACATGTGGTGGTTGGTCATTCCGTCTTGCCTACGATAAGAACCAATTAGCCTACATAAACTGTAGCTACACAGGCCCCTCCGCCGCTAAAAGCATGTTCTTTAAGGATATCGCTACAGTTCCAGTTTCTGCAACGCATGCATCCTTAAATGCCTCACATAACAGAATTGACTTCGGTGAATCATGGGCTGGAGTCGGTCCAATGAGGGCAGCCGGCTCAGACAGTTTGGCTATAGTTTGGTTCGAGGTTATTGCTGTTCCTGACAAGGGCTTAACTTTGGAGTCTATGTTTTACATTTCACCTTTTGACCCTGTTCACAGTGGCACACCAAAGACCTATCTGCTTGATAGTGTTGGCGCATATTATGGTGTTGGCAAAGATATTCCATACACGTTTGAATGGCAGACTCCACCAAGTCCATACTTGATCAGCGCTCCACCAAGATTCTATAATCGTTACTCGCACTGGATTGGAACCACATTTGTGGAGACAATCACACTCCATGTTGATGCAGCGTGGTATTTGACTAACGCTTCTTTCAGAATGAACTTCAGTCCGGTCTTCCTTGAAATCCTAACTGTCGCTATCGGCGGAGAATGGGAAGGAAGTTCATACGGAATTGACAACGTTCTTGGACGCCTTGACGTGTATGTGAACACAACCGACAACGAGAGTGGAGATGTGCTTGTAGCAACAGTAACATTCAACATCACAGACCAAGGAACTTATCCAACCATTTACACAAGCACCTTAACATTCTCGAATGTTGTATTCTGGGACCACACCCTATCAATAACGCCTGGAACACATACAACAGCCACAATCATCGTTGAAGGCTTCTTATCAGTGCACATGCCATACCTAGCAGTAGTACCAAGCGAACAAGTGCACGGACTGGGTGAATTTGCTATCGGCAAATTAATCACGGTTAACGTAGACATTAAGCAGTTGCACTTCGCATGGAAACTTATAGGCATGGAGTTCCGTCTAAGCTACGACGATACAGTGCTCGAAGTATTCAGCGTATCTGAAGGATCATACCTAGGTGACTACGCACCATACGGCACATGGTTCATATCAATCCCAGAAGATGATGGTTGGGGTCCGCACGTAGTAATAGGCACAATAATACTGCCCAACGGAACAGGAGACTGGAACCCACCATTCCCAGGAGCTGAGCTTGGAGAAGAAGGAGAAAACGGAACAATAGCCACCTTTACATTCAGAATCCTGAAACAAGAAATTGAGAACATTACTACATCGCTTGAATTGTTTAAGATTCACGCCATAGACTGCGTAGGTGGAACTGTGCCAATAGAAACTGCAGTCAACGGCACAGTCACAATAGTGGGTTTGGGCCAAACAGGAAGATGGATTGACGTCTACGGTGGTGCAAGCAACGCAGGCTATGGACCATTTCCAGATGCATGGCCTGAAGGATACGGCGGACAAGGACCAAACCAGCCAATGGAAATCGTCATACCGCAATCAGAAGTGATTCTCTTTGCTAACTTAACATACAACTTGTGGCCAGTACAACAGAAAGACGTAAGCTTTGAAGTTGAAGGTCCATACGAACACCTGTTCAATGAGACATCACAGGAATGGTACTACGAGAAGAAAGGCAGCTGGTTCATAGTGTTGAAGGAAACAGACAGAACAGACGAGGACGGTGTAGCTATGATAACCTTTGCAATGCCATGGCCATGCACTAACCCAGAATCACTGTTAGGAGTCTACAAGGTAACAGTCACTGCTAACCTAAGAGACGTAATAGTGACTGACACATTGTACTTCTACTATGACTACATGGTCCACATCACCAAAGTGACAATAGACTCAGGCAAAGTCGAATACGAACACTGTGAAACAGTTGAAATAACAATAGACTACGGCTCACATGCAATGCTATACTACCCAGCACTATTCGCTGCAGTGATCAAAGATGAGCTCAACGTACCATTCTTTGATAAGCAAAATGTTACAGTAGGAGGAGCAAGATTCTGCACTTGGGCCAACGGTACAGTCGTCATAACAATATATGTTGAAAAATGGATGTTCTCTGGCTGGGCAGACTTGTATGTCAACTGCTACGACAAAGATCCAACCGAAGGCGGATTCGCCTGGTGTCCACAATACTACGAAGACGACGCCATCTACATATTGCCTGTATAGCTTTAAACCATAATACTATCCCCTTTTTTTATTTTTTTAAAAACTAAAATATCAATAGAATAAAATTCCATAACGTTAATAACAAACAACAGCACAAACTAATAATGAAGAGGTTCATCCTATGACCCTTACCCAACCAAAAATAAAGTTTCTCACACCAACACTTCTCATATTACTAATCATAACAATGCCAACACTTCCATTACCCAAAGAAAAACTGACAGCAATAAACCTAACAGCCGAAACAAACCAAAACATTTACTGCGTGAGAGAACCAATAACAATCCAAGGAACATTCATAAAAGACAGCGAATCAGTAACAGAAGCCCTAATAGCAATGCAAATCCTAGACCGAAGAAACGGCACCTTCGCCTACAGAACAATAACAATAGGCAACCCAGACGAACCATGGGCCGCAACAGTCACAGACGTCTCCGTAATGGACGCAGGCAACAACCCAATCACAAAAACAAAAATCAACTCACAAATCCAACTTAAAATCACAGTGAAAAACAACTATCTAAACTCCATAATAGTAACCATCGCATACACAGTATACGACAACAGCCTAATACCCATACGCAGCTCATTTGGAACAACCACCTTAAGCGCTCAATCCTCAGCCTCCATAATCAAATCAATATATATCCCAGAATGGGCAACACCAGGAAAAGCCATCATAAGCTCCAACGTGTACAGCGACGAACCAAAAGACGGCGGAACGCCATACGCACCCGAAAGATTAGACTACTTCTACATACTAAGAAACGAACAACTAGAACCATTCTATTCCCAAGCACCCACAACCTACCAAACCCAACCAGGAGAATACGAAATCTTCCTAAGAACATCACCAGACAACTACGCCCAACCAGGAGAATACAAAGCCTACATAATCGGAACAATATACCCCGCCATAAAAACAACATCAACAACAACATACACCGTAGAATCAAACCCAACACCACCACAAGCAAGCTTCACATACTACCCAACCAAAATCTACCAAAACATGACAGTAACATTCGACGCATCATCATCATCAGCCGAAGGCTACAACGACACCATAACAAAATATGAATGGACAATAAACGACCCATACAACCCAGCACACATAATAGTTGAAGGCAACCCACCAGACCCTACAATAACACACACTTTCCAACATGAAGGAACATACACCGTTGAACTAAACGCCACAGACAACGAAGGATTATGGTCAACAACATCAAAACCAGTCATCGTATACCCAGAATTCGGCCCCACAGCCGACTTCACATGGAACCCATCACAACCATACAATGGAACAACAATCACCTTTAATGCAACATCATCCACAACTGGCTGGAGCGCCCAAACAAAACAATTCAGCCCAATAATCCAATACGTATGGAATTTCTCAGACGGAACACCAAACACAACCAGTAACCCGATAATCACTCACGTCTACGCCCAACCAGGAAACTACACAGTAAAACTAACCATCACGGACGCCGTAGGAAGAACAAGCACAACCTCAAAAATAATCCAAGTAATGAACTATACAGCACCACCGTTCCCATGGGATGTAAACGGCGACGGCTACGTAGGAGTAGACGATATATTCATGGTAGCCCTGCACTTCGGAGAAGATCCAGAAGATCCCAACTGGGATCCAAGATGTGACATCAATGGCGACTTATACATAGGTGTCGACGACATTTTCGAAGTTGCCCTGCACTTCGGAGAAGAACTCCCATAAACTTTTTTTCTATTGTCTTAGAACTATTTTCCACAAAGTTTAAAGCTCTTTTAATCTATAAATAATACACACGGAGAAAGGATGAAAATGAAAAAAAACTATAAAATAGAGATTTTAACATCAATTCTACTGATTATCATAACAACCTCCGCCCTATTCTCTATGACCCCAACCGTGACAGCATCTCATCCGGCAGATGCAATATGGATTACACCATCCCAAATTGAGCTAAATGTAACGCTAATCCCTACAGGCTACAAATTCAACGTAACCCTTTGGGCTAACTGTTCCGTAAACTGTGGCGCATGGCAAGTTTGGCTTATATATCCTAAAACTTATATTACTGCAATAAACGCTGGCTATACCGCGGGAGCCAAAAGCGAATTCTTCCAAAGCATAAACACAATTCCTGTATCCCCATCATTCACATCATATAACACAACCCACAGCAAAGTCGCATATGGCGAATCATGGTCTGGATCAGGCCCCTTTAGAAGCCCAGGCTCTGGAAGCCTATGCTGGGTAGAGTTCAATGTCACAACGCTTCCAACAAGTTCCGTAGATGTGATTTTGGGTTTTTACGCCTACACTGGAACTATTAGAAGAACATACCTAGTAAATGGAGAAACAGGCGAGAAAGTCACATTGACCGTTTATACAGGATTAGTCAAATTTGTAGCTCCAACACCACCGATACCAACATATGAACTAGCTATAACCTGCACGTCGGGCGGCACAACAAGCCCATCTCCTGGAGCTTACACATACGAAGAAGGACAAATAGTATCTGTGCAAGCCATACCTAACAGTGGATATATGCTTGACCACTGGGAATTAGACACGGTAAATATTAGTGCACCTAACCCTGTAGATGTGTTGATGGACACAAACCACGATTTACACGCAGTATTCAGTGGCATACCACCACCTACAGGAACAAGAATATTTGTAGATCCTCCTGAACTAATAGACCCAGCAATGGTTCCATGCTCAGAATTTAGCATAAACATAACAGTCGACGATGTGGCAGATCTAAAAACATGCATATTCAACCTCACTTACAACCCAGGAATAATAGGATGGATAGGCATGCGCCTCTACAAAATACAAGGCCAATTCCCAACTCCAATAATCATAAGTGACGATGAAACTGGATACATATGGATGAAGCTAACATATCCCACATCATTCATGACAACAGATCCACTACCATTAGTCAAACTCGAATTTCATGTAGACGCATTAGGCGCAACACCACTAGACCTTCATGACACCTACCTACTAAATTCTGAAGACGAACCAATGGACCATAACGCAACAGACGGATTTTTCATGTCTCTAATAAGAGATATAGAAATATTAGACATTGAAGTAGACAGAGACTGGACATATAAAGGATGGCCAGTTAACATAGCAGTAAAAGTTAAAAACAAAGGAAACATAAGCGAAACCTTTACACTTCGCACCTACTATGACAGCAATTTAATAGGGCAAGAAACAGTAAGCAGTCTTGTGCCAAATGAAACACGCGACATAATCTTTACATGGGACACAAGCAGTGTAGGAGAAGGCAACTACACTATAAAAGCAGAAGCCGAAATATTACCTTACGAAGTAAACGTAGATGATAACACATTCACAGATGGCAAAGTTCGGATCATGACGCAAATACATGATTTAGCCATAAAAAGCGTTTCTCTTCCAGGCAATTGGGCTTATCAAGGCTGGATTTTAGAAATAACTGTGATAGTCAAAAATAAAGGAAACTTGACTGAAAGCTTTAACCTAGAAATGTATTATGACACCTACCTCCTTGCAAACATAACCATAGAAAATCTTCCACCAAACAATGAACAAACACTTGCAATAAACTGGAACACATCTACCATAACACCATGTAGAAATTACACAATAAGCGCAAGAATCCCACCACTGGAATACGAATACAACACATCAGACAACGAGTACAACGCTGGAAAGATCAAAATAAGAGTTTTCGGCGACGTAACAGGTGATGGTGAAGTAGGCATTAATGACATTTTCCAAACATCCCTAGCCTTTGGTTCATATCCTACACATCCAAGATGGAATCCATATGCAGATGTGACTCGAGACGAATATGTGGGCATTGATGACATATTCCTTGTAGCGCGAAGCTTTTCAAATTCTTGTCCCTAATCCCCCTTTTTCTAATATTCTATTATGGAAAAGCTTAAACGTCAAACTAATATAAGTATAGACAAAAAATGGAGGAAAATTGATGATTAAGAAGAAACTAGTGATACCCGTAATTTTGGCGCTATTAACACTTGTAATTTCAGCACATGCGACAGAACCAACTGAAACTCACTCAGCAAACGCTATTTGGATTGAACCATCAACTGTAAGTCCTTCTATGACTGTAGGCACACTGTTTAATGTGACCGTTTGGGCTAACTGCTCAGTAAATTGCGGCGGCTGGGAAATTAGGCTTGTATATCCTAAGGCTCATCTTAATGCAACCCGAGCGGGCTACACTAACGGAGCCAAAAGCGAATTCTTCTCAAATATTAGTACAGTTCCAGTAGCCGTCACATTCGCATCTCAAAATACAACCCACAACAGAGTCGGATATGGCGAATCATGGGGCGGAATGGGTGACTTTAGAAGCCCAGGCTATGGAAGCCTATGCTGGGTAGAGTTCAACGTCACCTCAATTAATGAATTTGAAGAGACATTAAGTTTCGCCAGCTATACAGGTACAACAAGAAGGACATATTTAATCAATGGAGACACAAATGGAAAAGTTGACTTGAACGTATATCCTGCTGTAGTAATTCCAGAATTTTCTACAAACATGCTGATGATTTTAATGCTGCTGAGCCTAGCAATGGTCATAAGCCTCAAACTGACAAGAAAAGTTAAATAATCCCCCTTTCTTTCTTAAACAAGAGTTGCAACTGTAAACAACATGCAAAAAGGAAGGAATTTCATGCCCAAATGTGTTGAAGTATCATGCAATAACCAAGGAACGAAAGCTGTATTAACGTATGATAACCAAAAAATATACGTTTGCAAAAATCATCTTCAATTTTGGCTTGAAAACGGAGCCTTACCAAAAAAAACTTTGCTCAGGGGTGCTCTGGGAATCATTAAACATTACGGATATTCTTCCGCGGTTTTTCTCACAGGCCTTTCAATGGTTCTCTATGATGTATATATAAATCATCAAACCACAATTACATCAATCCCATCATTCATAGGATTGTCACTTCTAATCCTCTCATGGATTATCTTTTGTGCAACGCTTAGGGCAGCTTATTCTAAGGCTAGGGAACAAAAAGCCCTAAGAACTCTGGACTGATTTTCGCGTTGTCCGACCAAACTATGGACAAACCAATAATCTTTTTACTTTTTTTGAATGCTATTTGAAATAGGAAGACAATTGTATAGAATTTTGTTCCACAATACTTAAATGTCTTTCAATTGTTAAATACTAGTGCTGAGGGAGAAGGGAAACTGTGAA
>Ga0172365_10000383_pt1 | contig 29143 bp, 19 predicted proteins | sample LakKivSesite48cm_FD_114535 | JGI IMG/M metagenome (GOLD analysis project Ga0172365, IMG submission 114535) | Sediment microbial communities from Lake Kivu, Rwanda - Sediment site 48cm | ecosystem: Environmental > Aquatic > Freshwater > Lake > Sediment | place: Rwanda: Western Province, Lake...
GATCTCGACCAGGCCCGCGCCGTATTCGCCCTCGGGGATCCGGCCCTGGAAGTCCTTGTAGTCGAAAGGATGGTCCTCGACCATGATCGCCAGCCGCTTGTCGCGCGGGTCCATCGAGGGGCCCTTGGGCACGGCCCAGCTCTTCAGGACCCCGGCGTGTTCGAGACGCAGATCATAGTGGAGATGGGTCGCCTGGTGCTTCTGGATAACGAAGGCCAGGCCGCCGCCTTTGCCCTGCTTCGAGGGCTTGGCGGGCGAGGCCTTCTTGGCCGGCTTGGGCTCGGGCGTTCGGGCGAACGTCCGCTTCTTGCGGTATTCCTGAAGGCCCATGGCGCGCCTGAGGATCAATGCACGGCCGCGGACAGGCTCTCCTTGAGCTTGGAGAGGATGTCCTGGACCTCGGTCTCGCGCGGCTCTTCCTCCTTGCGGACGTGGACGGCCTTGCCCTTGGCCTTGGCCGCGATGATCGCGCGCAGGCTCGCCGCGTAAGTGTCCTTGTAGGCCTCGGCCTTGAAGGTCCCGCCGAACTTCTTGACGAGCTCCAGGGCCAGCTCGATCTGGTTCCTGGGCACGTCGACCGAACCGGGCAGGTCGAGGCCGGCCGCGTCGCGGATCGTGGCCGCGAAGCGGAGCTGGATGAGCATGATCGCCCGGCCCTCGGGCTTGAGCATGACCAGGTGCTCGCGGTCGCGGAGGACGAAGAGGCCGATGCCGACCTTGCCCGCCTTGGCCATGGCGTCGCGGAACAGGGCGTACGCCGTGTGGGCCTTGGCCTGCGGTTCGAGATAGTAGGGCTTCTCGATGTATTGGGGGGCGACCTCGGACTCGTCGACGAACTGCGCCACCTCGATGGCCGAGGTCCGCCTGACGTCGGCCTTGCGGAAGTCCGCGTCTTCGAGGACGACGAAATCGCCCTCGCGGTATTCGTAGCCCCTGACGATGTCCTGGAAGGGCACTTCCTCGCCCGTGGCCCGGCAGACCTTCCTGTAGGAGATCGGGCAGAGGTCGTCCTTGCGGAGATAGTTCATGGCATGGATCTCCGGCTTGACGGCCGTGTAGAGATTGACCGGGACATTCACCAGCCCGAAGCTGATCATGCCGCGCCAGGACGGGCGGGAACGGGTTTCGGCCGGTTCTTCGGCGGGCCTGCTCTTCCTAGAGGGGGCGGGGCGAGCGATTTTATTCTTGGCCATTAGGACATTCCTCCCGAGGCCTCAGCGGACGATCTTGTAGTTGAAATCAGCCGTGCCGAGAGCCTCCCAGAGCTTGATCCAAACCATGATCATCATCTCCAGGCCGCGGGCGGCCGTCAAGTCGCCGAGGTCGATGACCGTCCGCCAGCCGAACTCCTCGCGGAGGAAGCGGCTGACGCGGTCCCGGGCCCGGGGATCGTCTCCGGCGACGAAGACGTTGTGGTCGCCGCCGGCGAGGCCGGCGGGATTGACCATGAGATGGGCCGTCACCGTGTTCAGGGCCCTGACGACGCGAAGCTCGGGATGGGCCCGCTGGATCCGTTCCGCGAGAGAGTCCGTGTTGGCGACGAACATCCGGACTTGGCGCTCAGTCCAGGGACCGAGGGCGTTGGCGACGTCGATGAGGATCTTGTCGTTGATACTGCCCGGCCTGAGGCGGGCGAGGGCCTCGAGCGAGCCATGGCCGGCGGTCGCATTCATGAGGATCTCACCGTAGGCCGCGGCATCGGCGAAAGTCCCCAGGCGGATCTTTTTGTTCCGGGACTGCCAATCTCGGAAGCTGATGGAATCCTCGGCGGCCTTCTCGGCCAGCTTCTTGGCGACGTCACGGGTGCCGAGCATGACGTCGTGGCCGCGCTCGACGAGGGCGGAGCCGAGGGTTTTGCCGACGTCTCCTGTGCCCAAGATGCCGATTTTCATCATCTGCCTCCCAGTGGGCTAGCTATAGAAGCCGCCCAACATCCACCTTAGGCCCGCGTATCGGATTTAGCAAGATTCATGCCAGCAAAAAAACGGATTCGAAGGCCTTATCGGGCTAAGCCAGAGCGAATTATCGAAGACGAGACGCTCCAAGAAAGTCGTCGATATCACCAGAGCACTTTCGTAAGTTATAGAATATATTATATATACAAGTCGTCTGACATGTAAGGCACTTATATTCAATAACATACGAAAGCATAGCAACCGAGAACTGCAGTATACGTCACGGGACCCAGGTGCGTTTTTACTCCTGGATCACTCGAAAGAAAGAGGAAAGATGACGCGAGTGACCTGGCAGCGTATCAGGCCGAGGAAGGGGAGTCATCCGTTGATGCCTCATTGAATCGAAATGCTGAGCCAACGAGATCAGGAAAGCGGCTTTATCCATAATGATCGCAGGCAAATTAATCGTCTTTCGGGGGAGGGCCGGAAAATAGAAAGCAAGCTATTCCAGCGCATCGACGCGCCGGGAACCAAAGAGAAAAACCGGTTTGAGGGAGGTGGGCCGCCGATATTTCCACATTTGCCCAAGACATGGGCAGTCGGCTTATCCACAGCCTGTGGAGAATCGGAACGATTTGATATTAAAAGAATTATGAAAAGCCCGGGGGTTGAGTCGCATAACATCTATTATGTAAACTAATACAGGCAGCGGGAAAAGGGTCTCTAGGCAGGGTCCCATCCAGGTCTTCGGCTAGGCTTTTAGCGACGGGGCTTCGTCTTTTTTATTGATCTGGTCGATGATCTCTTGAAGGACGGCGATGATCTCCTGCTTCGAGATCGTCTGCTTTTTGAATTCGAGGCGCAGCCGGTAGCGATCGGTGTCTTCCGGAACGAAGTTGTAGACGTAATATTTGAGCTTCTTGGTCTTGCCCTTGAGGTATTTCGCGAGGTCTCTTGTGTCCTCGCGCGTTAACCGGCGCTCGGCGATGTCGTGGGCGAACTTGACCATGTCGTCTTCGGTCTTGAGCTTGGCGATCTCGATGATCGTTGAACGGCTGAATCCGCCCGCGTCCTTAATGATGTCTCGAGCCCCCTGTGGGATGCGGGAGATGGACAGGATCTCGGTGATCGTCGACCGCGCCTTGCCGATCTTGGCCGAGATCTGTTCGTGATTGTAGCTGTGGATGTCCGCTAGAGCCTGAAGGCCATCGGCCTCCTCGAAGATGTCGAGGTCCTTGCGCTGCAGGTTCTCGATCAGGGCGATCTCCATGGCCTCGGCGTCCTCGACGTCCATATCGATGCACGGCAGGTCCTTGAGGCCGATGTTCCGGGAGGCCATGTAGCGCCGCTCGCCGGCGATGATCTCGAAGCGGCTGCCCTTGGCGCGGACGAGGATCGGCTCGAGGATGCCCTTAGAACGGATCGAATCCTGGAGCTCCTCAATGTCCCCGAGCTCGCAGCGGGCCTGGTGGGGGTTGGGGTCGATCTTTTCGATGGGGATCATGCGGATCCGCGGACCCAGAGACCGGGCAGAGATCAGATCGACGAAGTGGCCGTCATGTTTCATGGAGACGGTTTGAGGGAGGCCGGATTTTTTAGATTTTTGCACGGCTCATCAACTCCTCGGCGACTTTCCGATACTGTTCCGCCCCGATCGAACCAGGGGCGTAGGTGAAGATCGATTCCTTGTACGCCGGGCTCTCCTCGAGCTTGACGCTTTTGGAGATGAACGTCTTGAAGAGCTTGTTCCCGAAGACGCTCTTGATACGCTCGACGACGTCACGGGCCAGATTGGTCCGCCTGTCGTAGAGCGTGATGACGACACCCATGACCTTAAGATGAGGGTTGGCGATTCGCTTGACCTTCTCGATGGTCTCGAGAAGGTCGTCGGTGCCCTCCAGGCAAAGATAAGAGGATTGGATCGGGATCAGGATATAGTTCGCGGCCACGAGCGCATTGAGCGTGATCAGGCCCAGCGTGGGTGGTGTATCGATGAAGATATAGTTGTAGCGGCCCCGGATCTGCTCGAGGGCGTCCTTCAGGCGGAAGTGGGCGTCAAATTCACCGCTAAGGGAAGGCTCGAGCTTGGCCATCGAGATCTTGGTGATGGCGACATCAAGGCCGGGGGTGTTCGAATGGACGATAATGTCCTCGATCTTCTCGCTCTTGCTCATGAGGACGTCGAAAAGCGATTTTTCGAACTTTTCGGGGTTGGCGACGGTCGAGATCGTGCTATGGGCCTGCGGGTCCATGTCGATCAGCAGGACCCTCTTCCCCATCAAGGCGATGGCCGCGGCGACGTTGATCGAGGTCGTCGTCTTTCCGACGCCGCCTTTCTGATTCGTGATAGCAATGATCAAGAGCCTCTCTCCCTCCGGGCCGCATCAGCAACCTAAGAGGTCTATATAGACCAGGCGTTGACAAAAAGCAACAGGAAAAACGAATTTATTTCTCGTTATAGGGCGGCCTTTGCCGGGCTCTTGAAAAGACCATGTCGGCATGCCGACAATTTTCTTATCTTATTCATTATGTTGTATTTAACATGGATTGCGATTGGCGTAGAAGAACCCCACTAGATCGATAATGGCCAAGCAACGGATGGCCGGATCGAGAGCCAAGCCCTGACCTCACAAAAAAAGAATGGCTAAGTTGTCGGCACGCCGACATTGGGGCTGCGACGAGCGAGGAACGAACGGAATATCGAGTAGCCTCGTGGGTTTCGTAAGCGCCCAAAATAACGATTTCGGGCCAGCACAAGGAAAAGGGAAAACCCTAAGAACTTTTTGCCATTAAGCAGGGAGGAAGTTCAATCCGGCGGCGGACGGGAGGTGCCGCTCCCGCGCATTGGTGTCCCCTGCTCTTTTCTTCTAATCCCCAGAGCCCAGGATACAGAAGCATGAAGGGTGGTGACAGGGCATTTGAGAATGTGAAAGGCGGGCATGTTGGGCTAGAATGGAAGGTTGGTTAAATATAAGATAATAAAAGAGTTACGCATGTATCCATAAATTATTGATAATAAAGTAATTATAATCATAAAGCAGGGCCTTGGTGTCGCGCGGCAAAGAAGCCGGATCATATCGGTTGGCCCGGCAAACGTTTTTGATTAAAATGGGGCCCATGGATTCGACAAACGCCTCCGGGCCGGGTTTTTTTCGGCGGCTGGGACTTGTCGATACGACGTTCCTGGTCATCGGGGCGGTGGTCGGATCGGGCATCTTCATGACGCCGGGGATCATCGCCGCCGGCCTCCCCTCCCCCGGCCTTCTGCTGGCGGTCTGGCTTCTCGGCGGACTGGCCACGCTCTGCGGGGCGCTCTCGTTCGCCGAGCTCGGGGCCATGTACCCCAGGGCGGGAGGGCAGTATATCTATCTCCGGGAGGCCTACGGCTCCGGGGCCGCGTTCCTTTTCGGCTGGGCCTTCTTCGGCTTCATCATGTGCGGCGGCCTGGCGGCGCTGGCGGTCGCCTTTGCCGAATTCCTGGGCTCCCTCGTGCCTGTCCTTTCGACGGGGCACATCCTGGTGAGGCTCGACCTTTTTGGCCTGCCCTACACGCTCTCGGCGGGCCAGATCACGGCTGCCGCAGCGATCCTCGTCCTGACCGGGCTGAACTCTTTCGGCATCCGCTCGGGTGCTTTCATCCAGAACCTGCTCACGGTCTTCCGGCTCGGCCTGGTCGCCGCCTTGGTCGGGCTCGGGATCCTCTTCGGCCGCAGGGCGGGCGGAGCCAACTTCCACCCGCTTTTCCCGGGAGGAGGCTCGCTGTGGAGCGTCTTCAAACCCCTCGGCCTGGCCCTGGTTGCCGTCTTCTGGACCTACGACGGCTGGTATGCCGTGAACTGCACGGCCGAGGAGGTCCGCGATCCCGGGCGGACAATCCCGCGCGGCCTGACCCTCGGCGTCCTGGCGGTCACGGCCGTTTACGTTCTGGTCAACTTCGTTTACCTCTTGGCACTGCCGTTCGAGAAGCTCAAGGGCGTCACGCGGGTCGGAGAACTTGCCGCCGCAGCCCTCTTCGGGAGCGGCTTGGCAACGGTCTTTTCGGCCCTGCTCATGATCTCGGTCTTCGGCTGCCTCAACGCCAATATCCTCTTTGGCCCGCGGGTCTTCTATGCCATGGCCCGTGACGGCCACTTCTTTCGAGGCATGGGCCGCCTCGGGCCGCGGAGCCGCGTGCCGATCGCCGCGCTCTGGGGCCAGGCCGTCTGGTCGGCCGTCCTCTGCCTGTCCGGGACCTATCAATCCCTCTACGAATATATGGTCTTCGCCCTGCTCCTCTTTTTTGCCGCCACCGGCGTTGCCGTCTTTGTTCTCCGGCGCAAGGCCGCGGACCGGCCGCGTCCCTACAAGACCTGGGGCTATCCCGTCGTGCCGGTCGTCTTCATCGTCCTGTCGCTCGCCGTTTTTGCCAGCATCGTCGCCGGCCAGCCCGTCAAGGCCTTGATCGGTCTCGGTCTCCTCGGCGCCGGCGCTCCCGTCTACATCCTCTGGAAACGCCGGCCCTCTCCGGCCGCAGGGTCGATCGAAAAATGATTTATCCGGACGGGATTTTCGATTAAGATGGGACCGCGGAGGCCGAGCCGATACCGATGACCCAGACATCCTACACCGTCGAGATCCTCCCCGACGGCCTCAAGGTCAAAGCCAAGCCGGGTGAGGTCCTGGCCGACGTCCTCCGCCGGGCGGGCATCCCGCTCGGCCTCTACTGCCACGGACGCGGCGTCTGCGGCAAGTGCGCCGTGCGCATCCTCTCCGGACCCCTTCCCTTCCCCGCCGCCGTCGAAGCCTCGCTCCTCGAGGGCCGCAGCCTCGGTTCCGACCACCGGCTGGCCTGCCTTTACGCGGTGCGCAGCGACGTCGTCGTCGAAACGCTCGCCGGGTCCCGTCTGGAGAAGATCGCCGTCCTCGACACCGGCCTGCCCACGGCCGCCTACGTCGACCCGGCCGTGAAGAAGCTCGATCTGGTCCTCGAAAAGCCATCGCTCTTCGCTCCCACGGCGGCCGCGGATTCCCTCCGGGCCCAGCTCAAGTCGCCCGGCCTGACGCTGACCCTTTCGGCGCTGTCGAAGCTCGGAGGGACCGTCCTCGGCCCCTCCCGGCCCGTCTCGGCCGTGCTCTACGACGACCGCGAGGTCCTCGAGATCGAGGCCGAGCGGACCGGTCCGGAGACGTTCGGGCTGGCCGTCGATCTCGGGACGACGGCCGTCGTGGCCGAGCTCGTCGACCTGCGCACGGGCCGGATCGCGGACCGCGAATCGGCCGTCAACGCCCAGACGTCCTACGGCACGGACGTCGTCTCGCGGATCACCTTCGCCTTCGAGAATCCCGACAACCTGCGGCGGCTGAAGACGGCCGTCGTCCAGCTCCTCAACGACCTCGTCGGGACTCTGTGCCGGCGGAGCGGCGTCGCCCGCCACCGGATCTACGAGGCCGTCGTGGCCGGCAACTCGGCCATGAACCACATCCTCTGCGGCGTCTCCGTCGATTCGCTGGCCCTGGCGCCGTTCCACGCCGTGTTCTCGGTCCTGCCGCCGCTCGCCGCGGCCGAGATCGGGCTGGCCCTGCACCCCCAGGCCCGCGTTTATGTCGCGCCGAACATCAAGAGCTTCGTCGGCGGCGACATCATCGCCGGCCTCGTCGCGTCGGAGTTCACGGATGGGCCCGGGTCTGCCTTGTTCATCGACCTCGGGACGAACGGCGAGATCGTGCTCAAGAGGGGCGGCGAGTTCGTGACCACCTCGACGGCCGCGGGACCGGCCTTCGAAGGCCTGAACATCAGCTGCGGCATGCTGGCCGTGCCGGGCGCCATCCACCGGGCCTCGTGGGACGACGGACTCAAGTGCCGGACGATCGACGACCTGCCGCCCCAGGGCGTCTGCGGCTCCGGCCTGATCGACATCCTGGCCGGGGCCCTGGACCGCGGCCTGGTCGGGCGCGACGGCCGCATCGCCGGCCCCGAGAAGCGCCTCCGGCTGACGGACCGGCTGTCCCTGACCCAGCAGGACGTCCGGGATATCCAGCTGGCCGTGGCGGCCATCCAGAGCGGGGTCCGGCTCATGCTCCGCGAATTCCGGCTGGAGGCCTCGGGCCTCGACCGCGTTCTTGTCGCCGGCGCCTTCGGCAGCTCGCTCGATGTGGCCCATGCCGTCAGCCTCGGGCTGCTGCCGAACGTCCCGGCCGCTAAGATCTCCTTCATCGGCAACGCCTCCTTGGCCGGGGCCCGCCTGCTCCTCGTCAGCCGTCCCGCCCGGGACGTGGCCGAGACGCTGGCGGCCAGGATCTCCCACGTGTCGTTGGCGACGCGGCCCGATTTCCAGGACGAGTTCGTGCGCTCCCTGGAGCTCGATCGCTGGCCGAAGGAGACGCCATGAGCCCCTCGCTTCTCGAGCTCGTCCGGACACGTCCCGTGCTCCTCGACGGCGGCCTGGGCACAGAGCTCATGGCCCGGGGGCTCGAGCCCGGCGTTCCGCCCGAGCTCTGGAACGTCGAGCGGCCCGAGGCCGTGCGGGAGATCCACGCGGCCTATTTTGAGGCCGGCTCCGACGCCGTCTCGACGAACAGCTTCGGCGCGACGCCGCTCAAGCTTGCCGCCCACGGCCTCGAGGCCCGGGCCTTCGAGCTCAACCGGGCCGCGGCCCGCCTGGCGCGCGAGGCCGCCCCGCCGGGACGCTTCGTCGCCGGCAGCATGGGCCCGACCGGCAAGTTCCTGAAGCCCCAGGGCCCCGCAGCCGGAGAGGACCTCGTCGCGGCCTTCGCCGAACAGGCCCGCGGGCTCGCGGAGGGCGGCGTCGACGTCTTCCTCATCGAGACGCAATACGATCTCCGCGAGGCCCTGGCCGCCCTGCGCGGCGTCCGGACCGTCTCTCCGCTCCCGGTCTTCGTGACCATGACCTTCAACGTCTTCCCGAGAGGCTATTTCACGATCATGGGAAACCCCGCGGCCCAGGTCGCCGCCGAGCTCGAAAAGGCCGGGGCCGCGGCCGTCGGGGCGAACTGCACGCTGACGACCGAGCAGATGGCCGGCTGCGTCGCGGCCATGCGCGCGGCCACGACCCTGCCCGTCATCGCCCAGGCCAACGCCGGACAGCCGGCCGTCGGGGCGGACGGGGCCGTTCGCTACGCTCAATCGACCGAGGATTACGTCCGCTTCGTGCCTGATCTCATCCGGGCCGGGGCGGGTTTCGTCGGCGGCTGCTGCGGCACGACGCCGGCGACCATCAGGGCCATGGCCCGGGCCATAGGCAAGGAGGACCAGGCATGATCGCAACCGAGATCTATCCCCAGATGACCGAGGCCATCGTCGCCGGGGACCAGGACGCCGCCCGGCGCCTGGCTGAGGACGCCGTGCGGGCCGGGCTCGACCTCGTCCAGGTCATCGAACAGGGCTACGTCCCCGGCCTGCAGAAGGTCGGCGAGCTCTGGGAGCAGGGCGAATATTTCCTGCCGGAGCTCATCTCCTCGGCCGAGGCGATGAAGGGGGCCATGACCGTGCTCGAGCCGGCCCTCAACCGCCAGGCCGCCAGGGCGGTGATGGGCGGACGGGTCGTCATCGGCACGGTCGAGGGCGACATCCACGACATCGGCAAGAACCTGGTCGCGTCCATGCTCCAGGCGGGCGGTTTCGAGGTCTTCGATCTCGGCGCCGACGTCAAGATGGAGCGGTTCATCGACAAGGCGGAAGAGGTCGGGGCCCGGATGATCTGCCTCTCGGCCCTCCTGACGACGACGATGATGAACCAGCGGCGCCTGATCGGCTTGCTCCGCGACCGGGGGCTGCGGGACAAGTACAAGGTCCTGGTCGGCGGCGCGCCGGCCACCCGGAAGTGGGCCGAGGAGATCGGGGCCGACGGCTTCGCCGAGAACGCCGTGGCCGCGGTCAAGCTCGCCAAGGCCCTGTCCGGCCGGGGCTGATCCCGGCCGTTTCGAACGCTCGAGCCATCAAAGGGGAACGGACATGATTGAAACACGCAAGCCCAAGCTGGAGCTCCTGTCGCGGGAGCTCATCGAACAGATCGTCGACGAGGCCCTGACCCTTCTCGAACGCCACGGCGTCCTCGTCGAGAACGCCGTGGCGGCCGGCCTGCTCGAGGCCGCCGGGGCCGTTGCCGACCGCGGGACGGGGCAGGTCCGGATCGGCCGGAAGATCGTCGAGGCGGCGTTGGCCACCGCGCCGGCGGTCATCACCCTCTACGATCGGACCGGGACGCGGTCCTATACTGTCGGCGGCGACGAGGTCCACTTCGACCCGGGCTCGGCGGCCGTCGCTCTTCTCGATCACGCCACGCAATCGGAGCGCAAGGCCACGACGGCCGACCTGGTCGATTTCACCAAGCTCGTCGAGACGCTCGATCATCTCCATTTCCAGAGCACCGGCCTGATCGCCGCCGACGTGCCGTCGCCGCTCGCCGACGGCTACCGGCTCTACGCCGGCCTCTGCCTCTCCGAGAAGCCCTTTGTCACGGGGACGTTCCGGGTGGAGAGCTTCCGGCCGATGAAGGACCTCCTGGCCGCGGTCCGTGGCGGCGAGGCGGCTCTCCGGCAAAAGCCTCTGGCCATTTTCGACGCCTGCCCCTCCCCTCCCCTCAAATGGAGCCACCTGACCTCCCAGAGCCTCATCGACGCGGCCCGGGCCGGCCTGCCCTCCGAGCTCATCTCCATGGGCATGACCGGGGCGACCTCGCCGACGACGATCGCCGGCACCCTCGTCCAGCACGTCGCCGAGAACCTCTCCGGGGTCGTGATCGGCCAGCTGGCGGCGGCCGGCTCGCCCATCATCTTCGGCGGCTCGCCTTCGAGCTTTGACATGCGCAAGGGCACGACGCCCATGGGGGCGATCGAAACGATGATGATCGACGCCGCGTACGCCCAGATCGGCAAGCACCTGAAGCTGCCGACGCACGCCTACATGGCCCTGAGCGACGCCAAGGTCAACGATCCCCAGGCCGGCTTCGAGACGGCCCTGGGCGCCGTCCTGGCCGTCCTGGCGGGGATCAACGTCATCTCCGGCCCCGGCATGCTCGACTTCGAGAGCGCGCAGAGCCTGGAGAAGCTGGTCATCGACGACGGCATCTGCGCCATGGCCTACCGCCTTCTCGACGGCATCGCCCAGCGGGATGATCCCGTCGCCCTCGGCGCCTTCGAAGGCTTCAAGCCCGGGATGTCGTTCCTCACGCACCCCCAGACGCGGCGCTGGTACCGGACCGAGCACATCCCGGCTGGGCTCGCCGACCGCGATCCCTACGAAGCCTGGGTCGCCGCCGGCCGGACGTCGATCGTCGACAAAGCGCATGCCGACGTCGCCCGCCGCCTCAAGCTCTATGCCGCCCCGCCCCTTGCGGCGGAGACGCGCCGGGAGCTCGACCGGATCATGGCGGCCCACGGGCGCGCGGCGGGGGTCGGCTTCAAGCCGTCGACGCTGTTCTAATCTGGGCTATTCACGAGTCGAGGCGGCTGCAAATGCGAGGCGTCAAAGGTGAAGCTGTACTCCTAGTACTGCGAACCCTTTGCAACGACGCAGATGCGGCCGGATCGGCTTGCCCGCAGGGTAGAAGTGCCGTCTTGGATCTTCTTGCTGGCCGCGAAAAACGGCACTTCTATGAATGGCCCAGATTAGTCTAAGTCCCAGATCTCGCGGTAAACGGGCACTTCGACCGTCCAGTGCCGCTCCTGCCGGATGCGGTCTCCCGCCTTCGCGGCGACGTCCGCGTCGCCGTGGGTGACGAACAGCCGCCGCGGCGGCGCCTGGAAGCCATTGAGCCAGAGGTCCAGGGCCTTCCGGTCCGCGTGGGCGGAGAAGCCGTTGATCTTGGTCACCCGGGCCCGGACCGGGATCGTCCGGCCCAGGATACGGACCTCCGGGGCCCCTTCCAGGATCTGCCGGCCCAAGGTCTCGCGGGCCTGGTAGCCGACGAAGAGGATGGTCGATTCCGGCCGGCCGATGTTCAAAGCGACGTGGTGCTTGATCCGGCCTCCGGTGATCATGCCCGAGCCGGCCATGATGACGGCCGGGCCGCGGGCGGTATTGATGGCCTTGGATTCCTCGGGCGTGCGGACGATGGTCAGGCCGGGGAAGCGGAACGGGTTCCGCCCCGAGGCGAACATGCGCTTGGCCTCGTCGTCCAGGAACTCGTTGTGGCGCTCGAAGGCCTGGGTCACCTCGCGGGCCATGGGACTGTCGAGGTAGACCGGCACGGGCGGGATGGCCTTGGCGTAGACGAGCTTGCTGAGGTGGTACATCAGGTCCTGGGCCCGCTCGATGGCGAAGGTCGGGATGACGACGTTGCCGCCGGCGGCGACCGTCTCGCCGATGACGCGGCCGAGCAGCTCGTCGACGCGGCCGGGGTCCTCGTGGTCCCGGTCGCCGTAGGTCGATTCCATGACGACGTAGTCGGCCTTGGCGAAAAGGGTCGGGTCGTTGACGAAGGGCATGCCCCACTGGCCGATATCGCCGGAGAAGACAAGCGTCCGGTCCCCCTCCGACGTCCGGGCCGTGAGCTCGATCATGGCCGAGCCGAGGATGTGGCCCGCGTCGCGGAAGGTGGCCGAGAGCGCGTCGCTGAGCCGTACCGGCGCCCCGTAGACGACATCCTCGACCAGGGGCATGGCCGCCTGGACGTCCTCTGTCGTGTAGAGAGGGACGATGGGGCGGGCATCCCTCCGGCCTTCCTGCTGGTGGCGCTTGGTCTTGAAGGCCGCGTCCTCCTCCTGGATCTCGGCCGCGTCCATCAGGGCGATCGACATGAGGTCGGCGGTCGCCGCCGTGGTCAGGATCGTGCCGGAGAAACCGGACTTGACCAGCCGCGGGATGAGCCCGCTGTGGTCGAGATGGGCGTGCGTCAGCAGGATGACGTCGAGGGTGTCGGGCGCGACCGGGAACGGGTCCCAATTCCGGCCGAGAAGCGAGCGCTCCTGATAGAGCCCGCAATCGACGAGTCCGCGGACGTTGCCGTCTTCAAAATAATAGGACGAGCCCGTGACCTGCCGGGCGGCCCCGAGAAAAGCCAGTTTCATGATGCCTCCGTTTTCAATAGGGGTGCGATCGGTAGTATTCCGCCTGAGCGGCGACGAACAGAGTGCGGATCCAGACGCGGAAGACCATGTAGGCCTGCATCCAGATGAAGGCGGCGATGACGAGGCCGGCGGCCGGCGCCCCCAAACGGCCGAGCCCGATGTAGAAAACGACGCTTCCGGCCACCGTCGCGGCGACGATGACGAGGTAGATGGCCCAGGCCCGGAAGAACCGGGTCTTGAGGAAGGTCAGGGCGTGGCGCAGGGCCCGCAGGACCTTCCGCTCGCCGTCGGCCGCCACGGCGATCCGGGTATAGTCGATGACCATGTGGACGATCGAGAGCAGGGCGAGCGCGAGCAGGAAATGGAGATTCGAAAAAATGAGCGGCGCCCATTCGGTGACGGCCGCGTTCGAGAGCGGCTCGAAGAGGGCCGAGACGAGCTTCATCAGGATGCCGAGAGTCAGGACGAGAAAGATCAGGGAGATGAGGAAGATCCTTACGAACCGTCCGAAATAGCGCCCGGCGTCGCCGGCGAAGGCGCCGAGCCCGGCCGGGCCTTCCCGGTCGATCAGACGGCCGACGATGCCGCCGTAAAGGAAGATGTGAAGCGCCAGGTAGCCCAAGCCCGCTCCCAGGGCGCCCGCGGCGATAGCGGCCAGGGCGTCCTGGTGCTTGAGCACGGCCTCCCCGAGCCACATCAGGTCCACGGGACGGACCGAAAGACCCAGCAGGGAGCGGCCGAGCTCGTTCTGGACGAGGGCCAGGAACGGCAGCGCGACGACCAGGGCAAAGGCCAGGTTGACGAAGTAGAGAATGACGACGACCCGGAACTTGCGGCCTGTCGCCCCTATCCCGTTGGCGATCGCTTTCCCGATGCCCATGGTCCCCTCCTCAGCTCCACGACCCGAAGACATGAAGGAGGAGCTGCACGCTGAACAGGAGCTGGCTCATCAGCTTGGACAGGTTGCGGCTGAGGCCCCCGGCGCCCGCGCTGTTGTTGGCCAGGTTCTCGTCGATGAGCCAGATGCCGCCCGGATCGACCTGGACGCTTTCGGCCTCGGACGGTTTGACGATCTCGAACCGGGCCCAGCGGTCGCGCCCGTCCCACGTCCGCGTCTCGGCCGAGCCGTCCTTGAAGCGGACGACGGCCTCGATCCGGGCGTCGCCGCCGAGTTGAGCGTCTCCAAAGCGCCTCAGGACGAAAGTCGTACGGTACATCGCCGGGGGCGCGGGCTTTTCATCGGGCTTCGCTTCGGCTTCCCGGACCGTCTTCTCCGTCCACTCCGTGCGGGCGCCGCCGGCATCGAAGGCCCCCCGGGCGTGAGGCGGGACCTTGACCGAGGTGAGACCCGATACGCCGTAATCGAAGGGCCGGGTGCCGCCGACGAGCTCCTTGAAGAACCACGTCAGGTCGCGGCCCGAGATCTCGTTGACGACGGCGATGAAATCGGCCTCGGTCGGGTGGCGGAAGCGGTAGCGCATGTGGTAGGTCCGCATGATCCGCGGCCAGACCGGATCGCCGAGAAGGCCCTGGAGCGTGCCGAGCAGCGTCGCCGCCCTCATATAGACATTGGCGCCGTAGCTCGCCCGGCTGTAGAACTTCCAAGACCAGGCCGTGACCGGGTCGAAGCGCACCGTCTGGATGGCGGCGACGCGGTTGGTCTCGAAGTCGAAGACCTGGGGCAGGCGCAGGAACAGGCTGAGGGGCCAGCCCTTGAAACGCAACGGGAGGGCGCTCGGACCGTAGGCCTCGGCCAGCACCAGCCCGGTCGAATAGGTGTTGAAGCCCTCGTCAAGCCAGGCCGCTTCGAACTCGTTCGTGGCCGTGAGCCCGTACCAATAGCCGTGGCCGAACTCGTGAACGATGACCCCTTCCGGGTCGAGCTCGCGCGGGCTGGTCAGGACGCTCGTTCCGGCCGTGAACAGGGTCGGGTACTCCATGCCGCCGCTGCCGGTCCGGAACGGCGGGTCGACCATCGTCACGGTCTCATACGGATAAGGCCCGTACCAGAGGCCGTAGTATTTGATGGCGGCGCGCAGGGCCCGGAAATGGCGCTCGACCTGGGACTTGTGCTCGGGCGCGATGAGCAGGATCATGCGGACGTCGGGCAGCCGGACCTCGTCGACGGAGAGGCCGAGGAGCTTGGCCGTCTCCTCGTATTCCCGGGGCGTCACCTCTTTGGCGGCCATGAAGTCCCGCTCGATCCTCAGGTAGCGCGGATCGGTCATCCAGGCGAAGTCGTGGACCATGGCCTGGCGGTAGGTCGTGGTCGTGGTGCCGGCGGACTCGTCGGTCCGCGAGTCTGCGGGCTTGCCGGAGGAGCCGACGGCGAAGCCGCGCGGCACCGTGATGTGGACGGCGAAATCGGCGAAATCCGCGAAGAACTCCGAGTTCTGATGGTAGGCATGGCAGTTCCAGCCCTTGCCCTCCTCGTAGACCCCGGGCTTGGGGTACCATTGCCCGATGAAGAACGAGTTCTTGTAGTACCCCGAGCGGGCCACCGTGCGCGGGACCTTGCTCTTGAACTCGATCCTCAGGTGGGCGCTTTCGCCCGGCTGGATGGGCATGGGGAAACGGATCCGAGCCACGGTCTGGTCGCCGGCCGTCTCCGGGCCGTCGGGGAGGACGTATTCGAACGTCGGCTTGAGGTCGGTGCCGTCGGCGAGCCGGATGTCCGTGACGTCGATCCAGCCCCACTCGCCGTCCTTGGGCGCCGCGCCGCTCCGGAACGAGTCCTCGGCCGCGGCCTCCCGCAGGAAGAGACTGTCCTCGTTCTTGAAGGCGTTCCAGTAGAGATGGAGCCACATGTCCGGGACGGTGTCCTTCGTCGGGTTCGTCCAGACGATCTCCTCCTTGCCCGTGAGCATCTTCCCGGCCGGGTCGAGCTCGACCCAGATCTCATAGCTGAGACCGGGCGCGCCGAGAGGCGGAGCGAGAGCGGCCTGCCCGGCAGCGGCGAGGAGCGGAAGAACGGACAGCGCCGCGGCCAGCCCGGCCATCCAGCCCCGGGCCGCCCGACGCGTCATCGCGTCCTCCCCTGGCAGAGCGAACAGCCCTTCATCAGGTCTTCCCAGGAGGCACGCCGCGGAAAATCGATGAAGGTCAGGACGAGGGAGGCGAACAGGAGGGCGTAGAAATCAACGGCATTCCCACCGATGAGGAAAAGCGCGAGGCCAAGGACGGCCGGGATCTCTCCCAGGACCAGGACCACGACCGTCGCCCGCTGGAGGCGGCTCAGGGCCGCCGCCGTGCCGCCGACGGGATCCAGACGGAACAGGCGGTGGCGGAGGACGATGATGACGAGAACGACGGCCGCCGCCGCGGCGAAGAGGGCCAGACGCAGAGGCTGGAGGCCGGCCGCAGCGACAAAGCCCCGGAAGGGCCTCAGGACGCTCCTCAGGACCTCGACCAGGGCCAGATAGACGACGAGGCTCGCGATGAGGGCTGTCCCGACCATCGCCGCGGGCCTGAGATGCGTCCGCAATTCCTCTTGAGGGTCCATGCCAGCCTCCTCCTGTCGGCGGTCCCGAACGTGCTCGACGGGGATTATATGAGAACACGGCCTGCCGGGCAATCCGCGGCCCGGGCGCGCCGGCCCCGCTCAATCAACGTGGAGCAGGAAGCCCTTCAGATAGACGGTCTCCGGGTGGTAGATGTTGACCGGATGGTCGAAGGCCTGGCGGTGCTTTTGCAGGATGCGGACCCGGCGTCCGGCCTCTTGCGCCGCCTGGAAGATGACCTGCTGGAAGAGGCTCTCCTCGACGAAGTGCGAACAGGAGAAGGTCAGGACCAGTCCCGGGGTCCGGACCCGTTGGAAGGCCAGGCGGTTGATGTCCTTGTAGCCGCGGCAGGCGGCGACGACGTCGGCCCGCTTCTTGGCGAAGGCGGGCGGGTCGAGGATGATGAAGTCGTGATCGCCGGCCGGCTCCCGCAGGAACTCGAAGACGTCGCCCTGAAAGAAGTACCCGGATCCCGCCGGCAGAGCGTTGAGCTCGAAATTCTCTTCAGCCAGGGCGAGCGCGGCCTCGGACGCGTCGATCGAGTCGGCCCGTTCGGCCCCGCCAAGGACAGCGCAGACGGAAAAAGACCCCGAGTAAGCGAAGGTGTTGAGGACCCGTCGCCCGGCCGCGACCTCGCGGACGAGGCGGCGGGACTCGCGCTGGTCGAGAAAGAAGCCGGTCTTCTGCCCGTGGACGACGTCGACCCAGTAGGAGACGCCGTTCTCGAGGATCCGCACCCGCTCGACCGGCTCCCCGGCGAGGAGGCCGGTCCGGTCCTCGAGGCCCTCGTCGCGTCGGGCCGGGAGGTCCGACCGTTCAAGGATGGCCCGGGGATGGAGAGCGGCCGTGAGGAGCTCGACGACGAGCGGCTTGAGCTTCTCCATGCCCAGCGTCGCGACCTGAAGGACGAGGACGTCGTTGTAGAGGTCGGCGATGAGTCCCGGCAGGCCGTCGCCTTCGGCGTTAATCAGGCGCATCGCGTTGGTGACCTTCGGATCGAAGAAGCGGGTCCGCAGGGCCAGAGCCCGTTCCAAGCTGCGGCGGACGGCAATACCCGGCGGCTCGTCACCGAAGCCGATCATGCGGCCCGTGATCGAGCTGCGGCGGTTGAAATAGCCGTGCCCCAGCAGTTCGCCCGAGGCGCTTTGGACGGGCAGGATGTCACCGTTCTCGAAGTCGGGTAGCCTCTGGATCGCGCCCGAGAAGATCCAGTGATGACGGTTCTTGACGGCCTTGTCGCGGCCCGGCTTGAGGATAACGGCGTTCACGAACCCCCCTCCCCCGCCTTGGCGCGGTCCGGGCAGGCTTCGCGGCCGGCGAGGAGGAGGACGACCGGGCGGTCGGGCTTGGAAAATACGGCCTCGTCCATCTCGGCCGGAGCGAGCCAGCGGACATCGTCGTGATCCGTCAGCGTGAAGTCGTCGGACAGGATCTTCGCCCGCAGCACGACCAGCTCGAAGCTCGCGGAAGAACTCTCGAACGGGACGGAGCAGACGAGCTCTCCGGCCTCCGACGGGACGCCGAACTCCTCGAAGAGCTCGCGCTCGAGACCCCGCCGGGGGTCCTCCCCTTTTTCGAGCTTGCCGCCCGGGAACTCCCAGAGCCCCGCGGCAACGAGCCCCGCCCGGCGCCGGGCCACGAGCACCTTGCCGTCGCGCTCGATCACCGCCGCCGTCACCACCACCCGTTCCGCTTCCTTTTCTCTCGGTTCTTTCATGCTCCGGCCATCTTCCGCAGGTATTCTACGCTAGGTCCTTTGACACTGTATAGGACAATATCTCCTGGCCCGATCGCTCGGCCGCCCGTTCGATATCCTTGGGCGTGAAATCCCAAAAATCCCTTGACATTCCCGCGTCTGCGGTCTATTTTCAGGCCGACTGGGAACCTAGATGGATGCGTTGTTGGGGCGGCGCATTTCTATTCCTTCCTTCCTTCCTTCCTTCCTTCCGGGCGTCCTCACGGCCCTCTAACCCAGCTTCCGGTTTTTATTCCGCGGTTCCCACGCCTGATCATCCTGCCGCCTCAACTCCTTTCGAAATTCAAAAGCCTTTTACAAAAATAACTCATTTCCACGGTTTATATATATGAGAGAGAAAAAAGGCCCTACAGAGGAGGACAGATGAACAAGCCCGGGAAAGCCCTCATTTCCGTCCTTTTCTCGATCATTTTCTTGACGAGCGCTAATATCCTCTTCGCCCAGAGTGGCATCTTCGACAGGACCGGTATCGTCCCGGGCCACGGCTCATACTCCTCTCTCCCCGAAGAGAGCGTCGATCTCTTCACGGGCAATCTCACTCTGGCCTACCGGGACATCTTTCTTCCCGTCTCTGAGAGCTTGAGTATTGAGGTCTGGCGCGTCTACAACTCGAAGATCCTCATGGACAAGCTCACGAGCCAGCAAAATCCGACGGTCCAGGCCTATCCCAAATCGATGGTCGGGCTCGGCTGGTCCATGCATATGGGCATGATCCACAACTTGACCTCGAACACCCCGATCATCGAGTTCCCCGATGGCAGGCGCGAGCTTGCCTTCCCTCCAAAAACAGAATACGGCTATGGTTCGACGATACGGTTGACTCGTGACTTTCTGAAGCTCGATAAGGGGATATACCCTACTGATCCAAAGCTCTATTTTCCGAATGGCGTCATCTGGACGTTCGGCAACATCGCTTCCCTGCCCCTCGCCACAGGCGGCACGGAGACCGTCTATATGGTGACGCGGATCGAGGATCCCCTGGGGAACTTCATCGATATCGACTATGATTCACTCGACAACCTCCGTTCGATCCAGAAGATCACCGACAGCATGGATCGGGAGGTCCGGTTCGTCAAGTCCTATCAAGGAAGCGACCCGGCGAAGCTCGCGGAGATCCGCATCAGGAACTACGACGACACTCATGACGTTATTCTGAGCTATTCCGTCAGCTCCTTTTCGAACGGCTTCTATAAGCTCACGAGCTTCACCCCGCCCGGGTTGCCCGCGGCCACCTTCGGGTACAACGACGGGCTCTCCTACAACTACGAACTGACGAGCGTCACGTCGAGCTACGGCGGCGTGCTCGAATATAACTATCAGAATCACAACTTCTACTTCAGCACGACACAGCTCGACTCAAAGGTCGTGAGCCAAAAGCGGATCACGTTCAATCCCGGAGAGCAGGCAACCTGGAACTATACCTACCCAACTTATCAGGGCCCAAGCTCGGGCACGGCGACGGTGGACGGTCCCGAGTTCGACACCACCGCGACGCACTATGCCTATCAAAGCGCTCAGGCCGACCGCTGGAGGATAGGGCTCGAGACGTCCTCCGCGCTGAGCGATGGAAGCTTGTCGACGACAGGGACCTGGACCTACCATGAGATATCGACCACCTCCTGGAACGTCCTTGGCGTCACTATGGGCACGGCCAGAGGGCCTCTTCCTCTCTCGGTGACCCAGACGACGACCGGCGATTCGACGCTCAAGCGAGATTATTATTATCTGAGAAACGGCGGCACGTCGGTCATGCGCTACGGACTCCCGACGAAGATCAGCTACTTTATCAACGGCTCGGGCTCGGCAAAGAGCTACACGGAACTCGCCTATTATTTCGAGACCCACACGAGCTTCAAAGACAAGTACATGCTGGCCCACCTCGAAAGCTCGCAGGACAAGTCGGGTGCCGGCGTCCTTCAGAGAGAGACCCTGAGCTCCTACTTCGACGAGACTGGCAAATGGGGCGCCCTCAAGCAAATGAAAAGGTGGAAGGCGGGAACGACTTACTACGCATGGGATTTCACCTATGCCCGGAGCGGGGAGAACCTCACCGTCTCCGTCGACGGTCCAGGCGCGGCGGGGACGAGCCAGATTCTCTACAGGTATGGAGTTGAAAAAGAGGCCTGGGCGCCCGGATTCTTGAAATACACGAGAAACGTTTCCAAGTACGGCTTCGTCGAGGCCGAATGGAACCAGTACGGAGGAACGAAGTCATACGTCTATGACGACCTGGGACGGCCGACCTCGGTCGAGCTGACGCACGACTGGGTGCCGGGAGAGCCCAAACCCGATCCGTTCCTCACCATCGGCTACGCTTGGAGGCCGAACGGCGAAAACCGGGTCGAGATCACTCACGGGGACAATACGACGATCCAGTACTGGGACGGCATGGGCCGCGGCACGGGATACACGGAGGCGGGGGACGCGACGACTCTTTATTATCGAAAGACGCTCGACGCGGAGGGCCGGGTCAAGTTCGCGGACGGCGGACACACGACCTCCGCGCCCGAGTACGCTTATCTCTATGACGCAGCGGGCAGGGTCACGCGGATAACCGATCCCTTGAGCGAATTCGCGACAATATCCTATTCGGGTCACACGCGGACCGTCACGGACCCCGAGAATCACGCCACGGTCTATAGCTATGCCGATCTCCCGGGCCTTCCGACAACCCTGACCGACGCCCAGAGTCACGCGGCTTCTTACACCTACGACCCCGTTGGACGCTTGACGACGGTCTCTTATCTCGGACGGACCCAAAGCTACAGCTATGACGGGCTCGATCACATCCTGAGCGAAGAGCACCCCGAGACGGGCCTCATCCAATTTACCTATGATACGGCCAACCGCCTTTCTCTCAAGACATGGGGCGGCTCGACCGAGAGCTACGCGTACAATTCGTCAGGCCAGCTCGTGAGCACGCAAGGGGCGGAGACGGTCACCTATGTCTATGATGACATGGGGGCGGTGAACAGTGTCACGGGGTCCTCGGGGTGGAGCCGGAGCGCGATCACCTACAACGATTTCGGCGGGGTCATTCATGAGTCTGTCACGATCCCCGGATTGCCCGGATCGAAGTCTCTTTCCTACGAATATGACGACGAAGGGAACCTAACGCATACGACCTACCCCGACGGCAAAGAGACGGCCCTGACGTTTAACGGCCTCGGCCGGCCTGAGACGCTGACCTTCAATTCGGGCAATATCATCAATTCGGCTTCCTACGGGCCGAACAAGATCCCGGCCTCGATCGCCGCGGCGAATGGAACGACGCTCGCCTCAACATTCTACAACAACGGCACACCGCACGAGGTTTCGCTGGCGCGGGGCGGAACGCCGCTCTGGAACGCCACCTACGACTATGACGGAGCGGGCAATATCACGGGAATCTCAAGCACAGCGCCTGCGCCCGCGCTCAACGCCACTTTCGGCTACGACTCGCTCAACCGGCTGACCTCCGCGACCTATTCCACCGGCGACGCGGGGATACCGACAGCCTATAACTATGACTATGATGCCTACGGGAACATGCTCACCGTCCGGCACGACGGCAGCAACATCGTCTTCAATGAGACTTATACCGCCCAGAACCGGATCAATAGAGTGGGCTACGAGTATGACGCCAGGGGCAATCTCACGGCCGCCGCCGGGCGGAACTTCATCTGGGACGCCGAGAACCGCCTTCGCGCCGTCACCGATGCCACGGGGCAGTTCATGGCGGAATATGCCTATGATGACCGGGGGCTTCGCATCGCCAAGCTCGCGCCCAAGCCCGATATCGACATCGTCAACTACCCGACGGGATCGGACGCCCATTTCACGGCCAACCTCAACTCGGACTTCTTCCTGACCTTCACCGTCTTCAATCGCGGCTACAATTACCTCGACCTTGGCACGATCGCCATCACCGGCCAGGATTCGGGCATGTTCAACGCCTCTCAGCAGCCGTCGTCCCCAGTCTCGCCCGGCCAATCGACCCAGCTCATCATCCGCTTCCACCCCACGTCCGCTGGCGACAAGACCGCCCTGCTTTCGATCCCGAGCGACGACCCGGATGAGAACCCGTACCTCATCAATCTGCGCGGCCATTGCGTGCCCGACATCGCGATCGGCGGGGTCACGGGCGGGACTTATGATTTTGGGACGGTCACTGTTGGCGAGTCGGAGCGCGCGGTCTTCTCCATCCGGAATACCGGCACGGCGACGCTTCTCCTCGATGGCGCGCCGTCGCTCGAGGAGTCGGGAGGAGGATCGAGCTTCTACCTCGAGGAAGAGGGCGGTCCCATCCCGTCGTCGATCGCGGCCGGGGGAAATGCCCCGTTCGCGATCCGCTTCGCGCCGACGGGCGAGGGCCAGTGGATGGCCACGTTGACGATCTGGTCGAGCGATCCCGACGAGAATCCCCTCATCGTCACCTTCGTCGGAACGGGTCAGAACGGCCCGGACAAGATCATCGACGATTCCGAGCTGACCCTTCTCTCCCCCATCGGAGGGGAGAAGCTCGAGGCGGGCTCGTTCCAGGAGATCCGCTGGGCGGGCGGCGAGAAGACGAAGTACGTCAAGATCGAGTATTCGGCCGATAACGGCTCGACTTACCGGACGCTTGCCGATCGGGCGGCCAACATCGGCGTCTTCCCCTGGAGAGTTCCGGCGCAAGCCTCCGGCTCCTGTCTCGTCAGGATCAGTGACGCCGAGGGGGCTCGGACCCTCCCCGTCGTCATCTCCTTTGGGTTCAACTTCAGGATATCGGCGCTCCCAGGGGACGTTCCTGAAGGGACAGAGCATTTCGTCTTCCGGGCCGGGGTGCCCGATCCGAAGACCCAGACCTACCAAGTCGCCGAGATCGCCTTCGCCCCCGACGGCCTCAAGGGCACCGAGAACCTGCTCTTCAACCATGCCGTCTGGGAAATCCAGGGCTCTGAGGCCTTCCTTGGCCGCTGGCACCGGGCTCGGATCGTCTATGACATGATCCGATATTCGGGCTCGGTCTGGATCGACGGCGAGCCAGTCCTCGCCGGAGTGCCGCTCCAGCCGGATCTCAACGTCCAGGACCGGCCCGAGATCTCTCTCACTCGGGGCGCTTCCGTCCCGATCGGGCTCTGGATCGACGACGTCGAGGTCGGCTTCGAGGACGCGAGCCTCCTTGGAAAAGACCCCTCGAGGCTTGAATCTCGCCGTCTATTCAGAGACAATTTCAATCGTTACGAGAGCGCCCTCTTCCCCCTCGAGGGAGGATGGAAGGCCGAAGGCGGCGAGGCTCGGCAAGTTGGGACGCTGAAGGCGGAGGCGGCCCTGGAAGGCATGAAGGCTGCCAAGGCGGAAGAGACGGGCGACAGGCCTGCCCGCTCCGAAGTGGATGACCGAGTCTATGCTTCGAGCGGGAGGTCGTTCAGGCTCGAGGCTTCGGATGAAGAGCCCGGGAAGGCAGCGAAGCGGTTCTCTCTCCCGGAGAGAGTGCCCTACTCTGTAAGCCGGGAGAGCTTCTCGATTGTCACGGCCGGGGAAGCCGCTCAGACAGTCAAGGGAACGACACCCGTAGAAGATCGCAGCGACGTGGACAAGCGTCAGAAGCGCTGGGACGGAGGAGGTGCAGGCAGGACGCAGCGGCAGGTCGACAGGAAGGACCCCGGGGGCTCGCGTCCTGCGGCCGCCAGGCGAGCGGCCAGGCCCGACGGCAAGGGCGACAAGATGATGACCGGCGCTCCCGCGACCGGGACGTTCTATATCTATGCCTTCGACGGCCGGCTCCTCGCCGAATACGACGTGAATGGGTATCTCGTCCGCGAGTATATCTATTTTGCCGGCATGCTCGTCGCCGAGTACAGGAACCAGGAATCCCGGCTCCTCTACTATGCCTCCGATCAGATCAACTCCACTCGGATCGTGACCGATAATCTCGGAAACGTGGTCTATTCCGCCGCCCATGAGCCCTATGGCGGGATCCAGAAGACTTGGGTCAGCTCCTATAACCCGGCGCTCAAGTTCTCGGGCAAGGAACGGGACGCGGAATCGGAGCTCGATTACTTTGGGGCAAGGTATTATGACAGGAGCCTGTATAGATTCCTGTCCGCAGACCCGGCGATCTCGCTGCAGAGAGGCGCGGCCAATCCACAATTTTTGAACCTGTTTTCTTATTGTGGAAATAATCCCATTAAGTATTGTGATCCAGACGGGCGTGCCTTTTTAATTTTTCTTGGGTCCTATTCGCGTCTTTTTGTGTTTGATAAATCAGGCTATAGCTGTGGAAATTTTTACGCATCATCCAATCCAGATCCAACTGATCCAGAAGCCTACCCATATGAGGAAGGCCTCTGGTATCGGACACATTATCTACCGAATGCACAAGGAGGATACGGCTTCTTAGGATTTAATGCGCCGTCCTCACATAATGGGATCCCCTCCACAGGGGCCAGGGGCGTCCACGCTAATAGAGATTGGTGGCATTACACCGGGGGTTGCATACGGACAACACCAGAAGCCATGGACATAATAAAGAAGTTTGAAGCCGGAGGGGAAGAGGTCAAGTTCTTGATTGTCGTATGGGATGAAGCAGCCAATCTCGGAGACGGAATCTTCGACTATTCCGGTATATATTCCAAAGTAGAAGCTTCATTAAGGAGAGCTGGCCAAAGTGATGAAACTATCTCACATGTGCGTGAGGCTATTGGCAGTTTCTTCGACCTGATTTTCGGGCCGCTTAACTTTACATATAACTATTTTTTCAACAGTGAAAGCCCAATACCGCCAGGATTTGATATATAGCTTCGGAGGAGAGCAATGGACAAGAGATTCCGTTCTTTAATAATTGTGTTTGCCATCTGTCTTCTTACGATTTCGTCACCTCACTCTTTCGCCAAATATAGCGATGATTCCGAATCAAAAAACTGGTCCCTGATTTCGAATCATCTAGACCGCTTCATGGCCGACCCCATAGCCGGTTTTCCGCTTTTAAAGCAAATCGATGATTTGAGCTACTGGACAATGATTTACAATCGGCAACATGGGAAAAGCTATGTTCGCGAGCTCTTTTTAAAACATTTCTCAATAGCCGACATCAATAAGAACGAATTGGAGATCATTTTCTATCTATTGGAGGCTTATTCATCGCCAGCTTCATATGAGCTTCTCAAGCCAATCATTGCCAGAATCCTCGAGATCTCATCAGCAAAACCAGAATGGTTTTCCCGGAGTTTGCTGGGCCGGGAAGATTGGAGGGCAATATTGAAATTGCTGGTTGAAGCAGGTGTAGAGAGTACGACACAGCGGCGAGAAGGGCTAAGAGATATCCCGACCTACCTGGATAGGAGAAAAGGAGAGCAGGTTGCGGACTTCTTCCGCGAACTCGACAATGAAGAGGAGAGCGAATTAGGGCGATTCGAGGAATTCCTGAAAGACCCCGCTGGAAACCTGGATAGAGTCGCGAATATCTATAATTTATGTGCTACATTAAATCGGTACGAAATGCTTCATCTTGACGAAAGAGGATGGTTGCAGGATGAGAATAACTCGACCCTGATATTGGAGGACTGGATCAAAACCAAGACAACTGAAAAGAAGATCCAAGTGCTGTTCCACCTATTCACGCACTGCATTAGCCCTTATCACAAAGAGGAGCTAATCGATACGGCTATCACTGTGCTTTATGAGCATCCGACATTATTCGTCTCGGCTTTGAAATGCGAACCAAAGTGGAGGAGCATAATCGCTGGAATAAGCAACTACCTTCCCGATAGCGAAGAACATTTCACAAAGACAATAAGCGTGCTCGGCAACTCCGACATGGAGACGAAGATAAAGTCTCAGCTGGAATTCCTAGGGAAAATCGATGATTCCAGAAAATGAACAACTGCCGCCTGGTGGGTGGTGATCCATATCCGGCAGGTTGCTGGGGGGTTGTTGCAAGGGAGGTTCCTGGTCCAGGTCACCCCGATTACTTACCTGGTAATCCAATCGATACATATGGTTTCTATCCGACTAGCGCTAAACCGGCTGATCCGTGGGGTAGCAAGGGATTACATGCGGGGTACGATGACCATTGGTGGAAGCGCACAGCTGGCTGCATACGAACAACATCGGGGGCTATGGCCCTCCTTCGTCATTTCGATGAAAAAGGGGACCCACTTAAATGGTTAGTATGCACATGGGCTGAGCCCTGGGACGACGAGGGGTTCATCGATCCCACAGATATCATCAACGATATTGATGACTGTATGAGGCATAGAGGCATACCGACAGAGATAAGGGACAAAATAGAAACTTCTGTCTATAACTATCTTTGGCAATTATTGGTCGGCGACCTGAACTTCACAATAGACTACTTTTTCAACAGTGAAAGCCCGATACCTGGTTTCGACCAGTAGAGGGAGGAGAAGTAAGTGGACAATAAGAAGCTATTTGGCGAGTCTTTAATCGCAGTTGGCCTCCTAGCGATGCTCTTGATGCCGTTGCTTTCTCAAGATTCTCATAATCCTGAAGAAGTAAACTGGAATGGCATTTCAAGTTGTCTGGACGGCTTTTTGGCAGACCCAATGACCTATTTGCCTATCTTGGAAAGGACGGACGATTCGTATTATTGGACATTGGTTTACAGCAAAATCAAGGGCATCGGTTTTGTGACGAGGGAGCTTTTCTCTAAGAAACTGCTGGCGAAAGATGCCGATGAGGCTAGGCTGGATGCCATATTCCGTATATTGAAGGCCTATTCATCTCCGCTTTCCTACGAATTGATGAGGCCGATTATTTCGAGGATCGTCGAGATTGCATCGAATAGGCCAGGATGGTTCGTCCAGAACCTGCTTTCGAGAGCTGATTGGAAAGAAATACTGAGATTGATCGTACGAGGAGATATCGAATATTTCTCCGGAATGAGAGGAGGCCTTCAAGATATCTTATGTGACATAGAGGATAGCGGACAAAAGAAGAAGCTGATGGATTCGTTCTCAGAAATCGGGGATGAAGAGCAAAGGGACTCTGAAAAGCTTACGGAATTCATAAGGGATCCGTCAAAAGGCTTGGATGTGATAAGAGGGATTTATGATCTATGCCATGCGATGGGCCCGATGCATGCAAATAGTTCGTTCGATATCCTAGTATCGTGGATTACTAAGGAGCCCGATAAAAAAAAACTAGATGTATTGTTTTATTTAATGAGCCATTGTGATGGCGCCTATCATCGGGAAATACTTAACGACATAGCGGTACGCATTCTTTTAAGACACCAGCCGCTATTTGTCTCCGCAATGGAAACGACGGCCAATTGGAGGTGGATAATATATATTATCAGCGGCACGCTCTATGAAGAAGATAAAGAATTCAGATCAATACTTGAGACTCTTGGGAACACGGAAATTGAAAAGAAAATTAAAGCCCAACTCAAGTTCTTAAGGGATCATATTAGTTATTAGGACTGCATGCAGAAACCGTTGGCGGGATCGTCACGCAAGGCCTTCAAGAGGGCGAAGAACCGGCTGCGTCCGATCTTAAGCGCCTCTAGAAGGTGGTGACAATCCTCTCGCGAATATCGATAGAACAGGTGCAAGGAAGTCAAAGGTCCATGGAATCCTACCTTCGCGGCGGCACTCGCCGAGACTGTCGCGAGCTCATGCTCGGGCGTAGATAGTGACCCTTCGACCACAGGCACTCCACATATAGAGACCGATGACTGGGGAGATCTGATTTTGGTCTTTGGCCGTGTCAATGGATGATTGCAACTTTGGGGCCATCGCTCACTCACTTCAGTTAGCTGCTTGAGCGGTCAGCTCATGGAGCCTATCCAGGGATCCAAGCACCTTGTCCTCCCGGATGTAACTGCGCTCACTCGCCCAGTCCTCGGCGTATTCGTTGAGATAGCAGATCGTCAGCCGGACGTAGCTCTCGACCGAGGGGAAGACGCCGACCACCCGGCTCCGCCGGCGGATCTCCATGTTCAGCCGTTCCTGGCCGTTGGTCGAGGAGATCCGCTTCTTGTCGACCTCCGGGAAGTCGTAGAAGGAGAGCGAGTCCTCGAGCCCTTCTTCCAGGCAACGGATGGCCTCAGGGAACCGCTTCTCATAATCGTCCACGAGAGCCGCGGCAGCTCGCCGGGCGCTCTGTTTATCAGGCTCGAGCCAGATCTGCTTCAGATGGGCTGCGAAGCGGGCCTTCTCGCGATGCGGCACCTTGGCCAGGATGTTCCGCATGAAGTGGACCTTGCAGCGCTGCCACGAGGCACCCAGCCACTCCTTCCGCGCCGCGGCCTGGATCCCGGCGTGGGCATCGGAGATGCACAGGGCAGTCCTCTTCATGCCCCTGGCTTTGAGCTTACGGAAGAAGACACGCCACGAGTCTTCCGACTCGTCGAACATGGGCTCCACGGCCAAGATCTCCCGAGAGCCGACGGGGTTAACACCACAAGCGATCATGACGGCCACCGAGACGACCCTTCCTTCGACACGGACCTTCTGATACAGGGCGTCGATCCAAAGGAAGGGATACTCCTCGGCCAGAGGGCGAGCCTTGAAGTCCTCGACCTGGGCGTCGAGCTCCTTGTTGAACTCCGAGACCTGAGAAGCCGAGATGTTCTCGATGCCCATCGCGTGGGCCAGGCGCTCGATCTTCCGAGTCGAGACGCCGTTGACGAAGGCTTCTTGGACGACCGCGATCAGCGCCTGCTCCGACCGGCGCCGCTCCGAGACGAAGAACGGCACGTAGCCGCCTTTCCGGACCTTGGGGACGAGAAGATAGACCGTCCCCATCCGGGTATCGACCCTCCGGGCACGAGCTCCCGAGAAGTAAGTCGCACGATCGGAGCTGTGCTTCCCCTTGATCGCTCCGACCTTGGCCTCGGCTTCGATCCTCATCATCTCCGTCATGACCCACTTGAGCATGGCCAGGAAGGGGTCGGGTTCCGTGATGAACTGCAATAGCGCCTTTTTGAAGGGTGACTTATAATGCTGCTGGGCCATCGTAGTAAAACTCCTCCTCTCTTTCGGATTGCCGTTCGAAGA
>Ga0172365_10000384_pt1 | contig 29143 bp, 22 predicted proteins | sample LakKivSesite48cm_FD_114535 | JGI IMG/M metagenome (GOLD analysis project Ga0172365, IMG submission 114535) | Sediment microbial communities from Lake Kivu, Rwanda - Sediment site 48cm | ecosystem: Environmental > Aquatic > Freshwater > Lake > Sediment | place: Rwanda: Western Province, Lake...
TATTTAGGATTTATCGTTGAATTGCCAGGTGCGTTCATACGGGGTAAGACCCAGGAAGAAGCTCTCGCAAAATTGAGCCGTGAAATAACCTCATACATGAAATGGCTGGGTATCAGGCAGCAATTAAATTATCGGCCAATTATTGTTCAAACACATCATTGTTCACTGATGGTCGAAGATGCCGACAGCGAAATCTTGCTTGATGCAGATAGAAAATCAATGAGTGAAAAAGAATTTAATTTTTTTTGTGATACGGTTCAGTATTCAGGCGAGACTTTTTTAAAAATCTACACTAATGCCGAATTAAGAGATTGGGTTGACGAAACAAGAATCAGAAAAACGTTTTACGGTGATAATCCGAAAACGATAAACGAAATATTTAACCATGTAAAAGGTTGCCAGTACTACTATTTATCAAGGACACAGGTACCATTTAAAAAAATCGAAGAAGATTATATGAAAATCAGAGAGTTTTGCCTTAAAAGACTCTCACATCTATATCGTAAACATAACAACTCATTAACTTTTGCTGTAGACAATGAACAATGGACTCTCAAGAAGATCCTTCGTAGATTCATCTGGCACGACAGAATCCATGCCAAGGCAATGCTAAGAATTTTAGAAAGGCAAAAACAACTGGAAATGATTGACAAATATGAAGATCCTTTTTATTTTATGAGCACACAGACACAAAATCATGCTTCCATATCTTGATTTTATTGACTTCCCCCAAAAACCTCATATAATATGGCAGGTGAAAATGGTGTGGTGTGAAATTAATAGTATGCAGTATGAAGTGGACAGTGAGTGGTTATGAAGAAAACAATAAGGGAGGTATAGTATGAGTATTTTTGACAAATGTAGTGCTTTCGACATAATGGTAAAACATATTCAAGCACAGAACCAATTTTATTATTTGAGAGAGGTTGACCCAACCGCCTCACCGATTGTTTCATTAAAAGGTAAAAAAACGATCATGCTTGGTTCCAACAACTACCTGGGTCTTTCCAATCATCCAAGAGTGATCGAGATGGCCGCCAGTGCGCTTAGGGAATATGGGACAGGTGCGTGCAGTTCCCGGGTGTTGACCGGAACCAGCAGCCTGCACACCCGGCTCGAAAAGAAACTCGCTGAGTTTAAAGGCACTGAAGATTCAATTGTATTCAGTACCGGTTTCATGACCATGATGGGTACGGTCTCAGCGCTTACCGGCGAGGGTGATGTAATACTTAGCGATCAGTTGAATCATGCAAGCATTGTTGAAGGTTGCAGATTATCTAAGGCTGAAAAAAAGATATACCAGCATAGTGATATGGTGAGTCTCCGCCGAGAACTTGCTAAGTGCAGACCTTCAGTTAACAAATTGATCGTTACCGACGGAGTCTTCAGTATGAAAGGTTCAGTGGCGAACTTGCCGGAAATAAAGAAACTTGCAGATGAATATGGTGCCCAGATCATGGTTGATGACGCACATGGTACTGGCGTGCTGGGTGCGCGGGGTCGGGGCATATGTGAACATTATCATATGGAAGGTCAAATTGATTTGATGTGCGGTACGTTCAGCAAAACATTGAGCACGGTCGGCGGTTTCACAGCCACAAAAAGTGATGTTGTAACATTTTTAAAACTGAACTCGCGCTCATTCGTATTCACCGCAAGTCCACCACCATCAGTTATTGCCACTGTGCTGGCTTGTTTTGAAGTCATAGAACAAGAACCACAGTTGATCCAAAAGCTCTTTGATAATACCAATTTCATGAAGGCAGGACTGAAAGAGCTTGGGTTTAAGATTGAAGAGACTATAACTCCGATTATTCCCATAGTTATAAATAATGACGAAAAAACTTTCATGATGACCGGATTGCTGGAACAAGAGGGCGTGATGGTAAACCCCATTGTACCACCGGCAGTTCCGAAAGATTCTTCCCTTATTCGTATCAGCCTCATGGCGAGTCTATCAAAAGAGGATCTGCAGACCGCACTGGAAAAATTGAAGGTTGTTGGTAAGAAGCTGAGGATTATTTAATCGGGCATACATGGAAAAGACACCTTATTCACTGTTGAGCATTGGTTTTATTCGAGCGTACTTCATAACAATGCGGCCTTATCTATTGTTTGTATCAGGAGCTGCTGGATTAGTTGGTTTGGTTTATTGGGAGACAAGTGACCTATTGCTTTCAATCATCGCATTTATTCCGCTGTTCCTGTCGTACGGATTTGGGCAGGCCCTTACTGATTGCTTTCAAACTGATACCGATGCTCTGTCTGCTCCATATCGTCCTTTAGTGCGAGGGCTCATAATGCGAAAGCAGGTGTTGGTTGTCAGCCTTGTTGGACTCATCGCTGGAATACTGATTATGACATTGTTAAATCCATGGAACGCCTTGCTGGCTGGTCTGGCAGTAATCGGTCTTCTAACCTACACTTTTTTTAAACGAACATGGTGGGGAGGGCCGCCCTGGAATTCATGGATTGTTGCTTTACTGCCTATTATGGGTCGTCTTGTCGGGAGCCCGAGTTTCAGAAGCATTTTTTACTACGGTGGTAGATGCAACTGGGATTTCATCTTGGCAGTAGCGGCTGTATATTTTGGTTATGCTAATTTTGTCGTTATGGGTTATCTCAAAGATATATCAGCTGACCGAACTACGGGCTACAGAACTTTTCCTGTTGTCTTCGGCTGGCGGGCAGCGGCAGTTTACAGTGACATCACCGCACTGTTGGCAGCGGCATCTACTGCCGTGGTGCTTGTTTATAAAACAGCTAATCTCGCAGCTCTTGCTATTTTTGCGGTTGGACTTATCATAAACCTTTACGCCCAGGTAAGAATACACTGCACGCGTGATGAAAAACAAACTCACCAGGCAATAGCAAATGTTGTTCGGACATTCATTCTCTACTGTGGCGCGATAGTAGTATGTTTAAGGTTTACCTGGCTGGTGGTAATTGTGCCGTTTTATCTGTTGTTTGAATTAACACTCAGGATGCGACCTGAAAGAACTCAGATCTAAATGGCATTGTCAAATCTACGGTAAATGGTAAAAATCTTTCTGAATCCTTATTGTAACTATGGCACTGGTCGTCAACGCTGGGAAAAAGTAAGTAAGGTTGTAGGTGAAATAGTTGGCAACAGTGACATTATTGAAATTGAATCAACCGATAAGATTATTTCTCATTTAAAAAAAGCGCGCAATGAAAATATAAGAAATATTGTAGCCGCTGGTGGCGATGGCACGGTCAATATCCTACTCAATGCCCTTATGTCACCAGAACTTGAACATTGTGAATTTACACTTGGGGCAGTTGGCCTTGGTTCAAGCAATGATTATCACAAACCCTTTTGTCCCGATGCTTTCATTGATGACACACCCATTCATCTTGATTTTGCTAATGCTACAAGACGCGATGTTCTTAAAGTTCAATTTATGGATAATAATTCATCAATGCAGACCAATTTCTGTTTGCTAAATGCCAGTATAGGAATTACAGCAGAAGCCAATGCTTTTTTTAATATGCGTTCGCCTTTAATAAAGATGTTGCAGCGGATTTCCCTTGAAGCAGCAATAATGGCAACGGCTTTGCGTACCATTATTATTTTTCAAAATATACCATGCCGGCTCAAGGTTGACCAAGAGGAAGAAAAATATTTTAAAATCACTAACCTTGGTATGATTAAAAATCCTCACTTCACCGGCTCACTCTGTTATGATACTCCTATCGAACTAGATGATGGAGAAATCGGTGTTAACCTCTGTGCTGATCTATCACTTATTGAACGGCTCGCAATGCTTGTTGCCCTGCATCGCCACCGTTTTCAAGGACGTCCTAAAACATTTTGCTGGCGGGCGACCAATCTTATGATTAAAAGTGAAAAATCGTTTGCTCTGGAAATGGATGGAGAGGTAGTTCTAACCAAATATGCCCGATTGAGTATCTTGTCTAAAAAACTGAGGTGCTGTTCATGAAATCATTAAACGAAATTTACGAGAACCTTATTATTGATGCATGGGCAAGACACTTTCAGCATTCGCCACACCAGTTCAACAAATTGCATGAGACTGATGCTGAACTGATTGAAATTCCAGGAGATTCCGAACATTACTTAGCCATCACCATTGACACAGTCGCTGAAGAGATTACTACCGGCTTATATCACGATCCATATACGATGGGATGGGTTACGGTCATGGCTTGCCTGAGCGATTTGGCGGCAGTAGGAGCTGAGCCTCTGGGATTGGTCGTTTCGGTATCAGTTGAACCTAATCGAGATAAGACATTCGCAAGTGGCATTGCACAGGGTATGGAAGATGCGTGTCGAGCCCTCGGTATCTTTATTCTTGGCGGTGATACAAATATTACCCGAACGATCTCCTTGACTGCTTGCGCTTTTGGTCTTGTGCCACGGGAGAAAACAGTAACCCGTTGTGGTTGTAAAGCCGGGGAAGATATCTTTATCACTGGTGGCATAGGCACTGGCAACGGTCTTGGTTTGGTGCGCCTTGCAAAACTTCCCGACACTTATTTCCCTGAAAAATTCTACCGTCCTGTTGCCCGGATTAAAGAAGGACAGATTTTAAGAAAATATGCAAGTTGTTGTATGGACACAAGCGATGGCTTGTTAACCACCCTTGACCAATTGATGCGCCTGAATGGATTAGGATTTGCAATCGAGTGCGACTGGGAAAGAATTCTTGCACCGGAAGTCTGGAAATTATGTAAGGGAACAAAAACACCTCCATGGTTAATGATGGCTGGACCTCACGGTGAGTTTGAACTTTTATTTACCATTTCAACAAAAATAGTGGACGAGGTCCTTAGTCAGCTACAATCTAAAGGCACAAATTTAATCAGACTGGGCAAGGTAAATTCGACACCGTCTCTTTTACTACAATTACCCTCTGGCCAGAGCGTCAATGTAGATATGGCACCCCTGAGAAACCTTTTGCAATCCGTTGAGGGTGATTTAGAGCGTTATGTCAGGGAATTCCGAGCCTTGGGCAAAAAGTGGGGGCTTGAATAATAGAAATGACTCAAAGAGCAAGCCGATTATTGGAGAACAGGAATGAAAATTGAAGGTCAAAGGGTGTTGATAACAGGTGCATCCTCAGGAATTGGCTTAGCTTTATCATTTGTCTTTGCCAGAAAGGGGGCGATACTAGCACTGGCATCCCGCAGGTTTGGGCGCCTGAAAGAAGTGGCTCAGGAAATTTATTCTACTTTTTACCATATTCCAAAACCATTAGCAATACCCTGCGATGTAGCAAACAGAGAAAGTGGCCGGAGACTAATTAAAAGTTGTGTGAATCATCTTGGCGGCATTGATATTTTAGTCAATAATGCTGGTATAAGTGTTTATGGCAATACTGAGAGAATCGAGGTAAAGGATTTCCACTCCATAATGGCGGTGAATTTCTTCGGTGCGCTTCACTGTATGTTGGATGTCATCCCACGCATGAAGAAGCAAGGTAAAGGTTTAATTGTCAACATTGCCTCGATAGCTGCTCAACATGGTGTTCCTTATTTAGGTGCTTACTGTGCTAGTAAGTCAGCTCTTGTGGCAGTAAGTCAGAGCCTTCGCGCTGAACTATCAAAGAGTGGTATCTCGATAATGATAGTCTACCCAGATTATACCGAGACCGGTATCTTCAAAAATGAAAAGAATGTCGGTGGTGCGTACCGACCGAAAGGTCCATACTATCCTGCACCTAAGGTAGGGGAGGTTATTGTCAAAGCTATTGAAGATGAGAAACGAGATCTTTTTCTTTCACCAAAAGGTAGAGCCCTGGCATTATTTCAAGGGCTACTGCCCTGGTTAGTAGAAAAAATCATGCAAAGAATTGCAATTGAATTACGAGAAGATAAGGAGGTACAAGATGAGTAAACCAAAACTGCAGATAATTGTGCTTTTTCAAAATCTTGGCGAAAAACAAGCCTATTATGCCCGTGATCCTGCGCCACCTTTGTCAGGGGCCCTAATCGCAGGTTTGACTCCACCAATAGTGGAAATAGAGCTTCTTCATGAGATGGTGCGTCCTATTGATTATAATACAGATGCAGATTTTATTGCCCTTAGCTTCATGGATTTCTGTGCGCCGCATGCTTATGAAGTGGCTAAGAAGTTCAGAAAACTTGGGAAAATAGTAGTTGCTGGAGGTAAATACCCCACTACCTTTCCAAACGAAGTAATACCTCATATGGATTCAGTAGTGATTGGAGAGGCAGAGCCAGTTTGGGCCCAAGTGGTAGAGGACATGGTGAAAGGTAGACTAAAGAAGGTTTATACAGCGCCCTTTGCTTCTCCTCTTGATAACATACCACCTCCTCGTTATGACCTTGTTGAACCTGAATATACGGTTCCGGTAGTAACTGAGGCAACGCGGGGCTGTAAGTATAAGTGTAGTTTTTGTCAACTTACTATCCAATCGGTCCCGTATCGCTGCCGACCGATAAAGGATGTTATTCGTGACTTAACCGCAACTACTCAACTTGCCTTTCATAAACGCAAAATGGCAATGCTCTATGACAATAATCTTGGAGGTGACCGGGGATATGCAAAGGAACTCTTGAAAGAAATCGCAAAACTGAAACTGTGGGGATTGGGAGCGCAATTTAGCTTTGACTGCCTTCACGATGACGAATTTGTAGACCTATTATCCAAGGCAAACGGCGGTATGGCTTTTATCGGGTTGGAATCTATGAATGAACCAAGCCTTTTATCAGTTCATAAAATGCAAAACCGAGTAGCAGAATACCAGGAGTTGTTCGAAAAGCTTAAGAAACGTAGGATTCTAACTTTTACTGGTCTAATGTTGGCGCTTGATGAAGACACGCCTGCTTATTACCATAATCTTCCGACAAATCTAAATATAGTTGACCCGAGTACAATCCTACTTTCAATCGCCATCCCTATCCCCGGTACACCTTTCTATAAAAAAGCAGAATCAGAAGGTCGTATATTTGACAAAGATCTTTCACATTATGAAGGAGACCATCTCGTCTTTACGCCAAAGCAAGTTTCTCCTAATGATGTATTTAAAACATTTCAAAAGATAAATCGGATATTCTACTCATGGAAAAGTATTTTCAAAAGATGGTGGCGGTTTATTTCAGCATATTCAGGAGAGAACAATATACTGAGCTTAGTATGTCGTACGCTCTTTATATCCTATATCTTTTTCAAACTATCAATATTTCAAAGGGACCATGCAAACCAGAGAGTATATCCGTACGCTGATTCAAAACCAAAATAACCTTGTTAGCGATACCTTTTCTAACTTGATTTACACAATCATTAAAAATTATGTCATATTTAATGATGTAAACGAAAGGAGGTGAGGTAAAATGGCAAGAATCATTCTAATAATTGCGGCCATTATAGAATTTGTTTTTCGTGGCCTTCCTGCTTTTTTTGCATGCGAGGCGATAGCTAACCTTTTTGGTTTGGAATATATAGAAGGCGCTCTGCCATATGTCCATGCCTTTGGTGCGGTTATGATATGTCTGGGTGTATTGCTTTTCATCGGCTCCAGGAATCCAGAGAAGAATAGGTTTATCGTAGATATTGGCATACTGAGGTTTTCGCTCGGCGTGATAGCACAATTGATGACATTTGTGATGATGGGTTCATTACACATATTCTGGTGGATACACATGGCCATTGACATAGCTTTGGTTGTCCTATTGTTAATCTCTCGTCCGAAGATATCGGTGTAAGTCGAATAGTGAGTTGCTTAGAGAAATAAACTTTTTTTGGTTTTTTTCTGCAGATAATAAATGTAAGAAATAGTTGATGCCAGATAAAATAATGCGTATAACATATCTTTTCGTTCTGTAATCCACGCCACAGATTCAACATGCAATGGGTGAATTCCAAAGAAGAGGCTCGTTATTATTGCTACTGGGATTTTTTTTGTTAACAAAAATATAAACCAAAATACAAGCAGACAATTGAGTAAGTGAATAATAAGGTTGGTCAAATGATAGGCACTGGCAGTATTTTGAGAAAAAAAGTAATTTATTGCAAAAGAAATTATGGTCAATGGAATGTAACCGTCATAATAAAATGAACTAAAGATGGTTGATATATTCCCTGGTGATAATGAACGGATATGGATATTGTTAATTACATATACATCATCGTCCCAATTTGTGAAACCATTATTTATACAGGGAGAAAGGTTGAACAACGTGAGTATAATGACGGCAAAAATTCCGATGTATATATTCATTTTGTTTGAGGAGAATAAATTCATCATTTGCTTAGAAAATTATATATATAGGTGCTGTCAAGTCAAGAAACTGATTTAAAAGGGAGAAAGGTGATGGGGCCAGAGCAAGCTCTGTCACTACTAAAAATCCCCATCAATCCCCCTTTAATGAAAGGGAAGATGGGGGGATTTAAGAGGTGTATTTATTACTTTTTCTGTAATAACTCAAGCAGGGTTCTTAAATCATTTGTGAGTGATTCGGAAAATTTTATATCATCGGTCACATTACTTGAACGTGTACCAATTTCTGCCTTTGTTTTAACATCTTTTAAACTTATTGTATAATCAATTTTGATACTGGTTTTGCTTACCTTGCCGGTAATAATATAATTGCAGAGCGTTGCTTCACCAATCTGTAATACTTGATTTTCATCAATTTTTTTATAGTCCCATTGTCGCTCTTTAAGTTTTGTCATTATCTCAGCTTTACTGACAATTTTAAAGGTTTGTGTATACTGACTTATTGCCTTATACAATTCGTTCTGGCATTTTTCACCAAGATTTTCATTAAGCGCTTCATTATTTTCTTCCCGGAGAGGTAATATGCCAATATATTTTTTTGTTTCGCCCGGAACAATTTCAGCTACGCCGTATTCACGATTTAGTTCGTTGATGACGAGTTCTGTAATATTGAGTTCGGGGGAGGCATAGAAAATATCTTTGGATAAATCAAGCACCATTGAAAATCCTTCTTGTTGAGCAATCTTGGAGATAGCGTCATTTATTTTCTTCAAAAGCGGTGCCATTAATTCATCGTTTTTCTGTTCAATCTTTCCACCGGGGGAAAAAACATCCTGAAGATACTGATTATAAACCTGCGTGTGTGTTTCAATCTCGTCAAGTTTTTTTAGACGTGCCTCTTCACTCAGCATTAGTTTCTGGGCATCGAGTTCATTCTTTAAATTTTGTATATTTAATTGCAGTTTTGCTGCCGAATCCCGGCAGGTATTTACATATTCATTGAATTGTTCATTCGCAGTTGCGGTTGCCTGATATTGTGAAAAAATTTGGGATGATTCTACAAAACCAATCTTCTGTTCTTTAGCAATAATCATTAATGGCAATAATAAGATTATGATAATTATTTTATGACTGATCATTGTCACGCCTCCAGTTTCTTAAATTTAAATGCCATTAAAACATTCCAAATGGGTTTATCTGGAAATGTGGCTCAAAGCCGGGTTGTGCACGGTCAAATCCATAGCCGAGGTCAAAACCGAGCACACCCATCATTGGAATTTCAACCCTGATACCAATACCTGCACCTCTTTTGAGATCATAAAGATTGATATCCTTATATGAAGAAAAGGCGTTACCCATATCATAAAATGCAAGGAGTGCAAAACCCTGAGATAATTTTAATTTCAGTTCCAGATTATTGATAAATAATGCATCGCCACCCACTGCTTTTCCATTTTCTAATGGTGTAAGGGAACGGTCTGAGTAACCTCTTACTCCATCTTCACCTGTACCCCCGGCATAAAATCTTTTGTAGTATGGAACTTCACCTGAACTCGTGACAATACCCATGCGAAATCGAGCCATAAGCACAAATTTCCAATAGATCGGGAAATAAGACCTTGTTTCAAAGGTAAAACTATTATAATCTATATTGGCAAATATCCAAGGCTTGGCAATCTCGCTCTGTAATGATATATATGAACCACTTGATGGATTGAAGATAAAATCCCTTGTATCACGGATTATTCCATAATTATTTGCTAAAGTCCATTTAGGAATGGTATCATTTCTTAAGTCATAACCAGTGGTGGGCTGATACTCTTTGGCGATATCCAGAATTTGTGTCCGTTCTACCCTGAATGTATAGTTGAACCTTGTATAATCAAGAAAAAAAGGGAAGGAAAAGTTTGCTGCACTACCAATGTCCCTTTTAGTATAAAAATTCCAGAATCGGTTTGTATAATAAATATCAAATCCTGCGGTAGTTCTTGTATCAAAGAGCCAGGGTTCAGTAAAACCGAATTGAACATTGGTCAGTCTGCCGCCAATTTCAAATTTTGTATAAACCCGCTGCCCCCGACCAAAGATATTGGGGTGGCTGAGTTCTATATAACCGGTTAATTTATCCTGGGCTGAATATGCCATACCCGCGCCGACTGAACCCACACCCTCTTTTTCTTTTACTCGATAGGTTAAATCAATGTTTCCACTGTCATCCGGGGTTCCGGTCTCCGGTGTAATATCCTCAAAGAAACCAAGATTAAATATTTCTCTCATACTTCGAATAACCTGTGAGCGTCTGAACCTTGTGTCTGGTAGTGTGACAATCTCCCGGCGGATAACCTTTTCCCGTGTGCGATAATTACCGGTAATGTTTATCCGATTAAGGTTCGCGGGATTGGATTCGGTGATTTGATATTCTATGTCAATAAAACTATCCCTGATAGTCTCAATCGGTATAATAGAACAATATATATATCCCTCATCAGCGTAGGTTTCGTAAAATTTTTGGAGGCTATTCTGCGCATTTGTTAAGTTGAATATCTCGTTGGTCTTTATTTTCATATTTTTTTCTAATAGGGTGCTGGTGAAAAGATTGTTACCCGCAAATTTTATGTTTCCTACATAGTAGCGTTGGTTTTCTGTTACTTTTATTGTAATATTTAACTTGTTGCCGGAGACATTAATTTCAGGTTCCTGAACGACTACATCAAGGAATCCATTTTCGCGATAGAAGTTTTTTATTCGCTCAATATCTTCTTTGAGTTTTTCTCGGTCAAGTTTTCCACTTCGTAAGAATCCCTTTTCTCGGTTTTGCATCTTCCGTTTTATTGAACCATCTGTGATAGCTTTGTTACCCTCGATATTAATCTGGCTTATACGAAGGGGAATGCCTTCATTGATAATAAAATAGAGTTTCACACGGTTAAGCGTATCTGGCGCAATGCTATCGTTAACTGTAGTATTATAGTAATTTTTTTCAGTATAGACATCAACAATTTTTATCCGGGCATCAAAAATTGCCTTTTTTGTCAGCACCTGGCCGTCTTTTAGTTCAATTTTCTTTAATAACTCACCTCTTTTTATCTTTTTATTACCAATGAATTGTGGAACGCCGGTCAAAAATGGTGCTTCATCAACCGAGATATTTATAAAAATTCCATCCGCAACAATCGCTGTATCTATAGCAATGTAGTCAAACAGGCGAAGTCGGTAAAGGTTATTGACCGCTTGTTTTATCGTTGATTCCTTGAACTGTTCGCCAATATTGATTCCACTTGTCTGGATGATAAGTTCTTTATTTGTATATTGGGCATTAACTGCTATGTCGGCAATAGTATAGGCAAAGAGTACAAATATTATCATTTAGTTTTGAATTCCAATCGGTCGCCAGAACGAACCAGTTTTATGTGCTTACCTTCTTTAATATTGCCTTTGAGAATTTCTTCAGAAAGAGGGTCTTCAATCAGCCGTCTTATTGTGCGCTTAATAGGTCTTGCACCAAATTGTGGGTCAAATCCTTCCTCTACAAGTAAATCCTTACCTGATTCATCAATCTCCAACACCATCTTTTTGTCGTCCAACCTTTCTTCAAGTTCGCAAATGAGAATATCCACAATCTTTTTCATATCTTCTTTTGTTAAGGAACGGAATACTACAATTTCATCGATACGGTTCAGAAATTCGGGATTAAAGAGTCTTTTTACTTCCTCTAATAATCGTTCTTTCATCTTTTCATAAGATATCGATGGGTCAACTTTTGTAAAGCCAATGCCATCGCTTCTTCTGATGTCAGCGGTGCCGATATTTGAAGTCATTATGATTACGGTATTTTTGAAATCAACTTTTCTGCCAAACGAATCCGTGAGCTGACCATCCTCAAGAATTTGTAATAAGATATTGAAGACATCCGGATGCGCCTTCTCAATCTCATCAAAAAGAACCACTGAATAAGGTTTGCGCCTGACTTTTTCGGTTAACTGTCCGCCTTCTTCATAACCAACATAACCTGGTGGTGCGCCAATCAATCTTGAGACATTGAATTTTTCCATATATTCAGACATATCAAGGGTAACCAGGGAGTTGATGTCGTTAAAGAGAAATTCTGCAAGTCGCCGCGCAAGTTCGGTCTTACCCACACCGGTCGGACCAAGAAATATGAATGAACCGATTGGCCGTCTCGGGTCTTTTACTCCAGCGCGACTGCGCCGAATCGCACGGGAAATGACCTTTATCGCCTCATCTTGTCCTACAATCTTTTTGCGTACTTCTTCCTCCATTTTTAATAATCGTTTTGACTCTTTTTCTTCTATCTTTGATACCGGAATGCCCGTCCATCGTGATACAACGAAGGCAATATCTTCTTCACAGACAACGGGCTTTGAGCCTTCTGTATATGTTTCCTTTCGTTTTTTTATCTGCTCCTGGATTTTTATCTCTTCCTTGTGTAATTCAGCAGCCTCTTCATATTTCTGCTCAGAAACCATTTTATCTTTAGCCCGTTTTATCTCAAGCAATTTATTTTCCAGTTCAATTATTTTGGGATCCTTGGTTACCTTTGATAATTTTACCTTGGCACCAGCTTCATCTATTACATCAATGGCTTTATCCGGCAGAAATCTATCTGTGATATATCGTTCAGAAAGATATGCCGCTGCCTCAAGAGATTCATCAGAATAGGTTATCTGATGGTGTTTTTCATAGTTTTCTTTTAACCCTTTTAATATGCCGATTGTCTCCTGAACTGTTGGTGGAGTTACAATAATCGGTTGGAACCTTCTTTCAAGGGCGCCATTTTTTTCTATATATCTACGATAATCTTCAAGTGTGGTTGCGCCGATACACTGGAGTTCGCCCCGGGCAAGTGCGGGTTTGAGCATATTTGATGCATCAATTGCACCCTCAGCCGCACCAGCACCGACAATGGTATGGAGTTCATCAATAAATAATACTATATCTTTATTATTGGTTACTTCGTTGATGACGGCTTTTAATCTTTCTTCAAACTGACCCCGGTATTTTGTCCCCGCAACGATTGATGCCATATCTAAGGCAAGAACCCTTTTATTCTTGAGTGAATCCGGAACATTCTCCGCAACTATATCTTGGGCAAGACCTTCTACGATTGCGGTCTTGCCTACACCTGCCTCACCGATCAATACAGGATTGTTCTTTTTTCGTCTTGAGAGAATTTGAATGACCCGCTCAATTTCATTTTCTCGTCCGATTATTGGGTCAAGTTTGCCCTCGCGGGCAAGCTGGGTTAAATCTCGTGAGAATAACTCTAATGCCGAACCCCTTGGTTTACCCTTTGATTTGCCTGCTGCAACACCTTCAGGTTTTAATAGTTGGATGATTTCATTTTTGGCGACTTCATAATCAATACCCATTGAGGCGAGGATCTGTGCACCAATACTGCCCTCGGTTTTGATTATGCCTAAAAGCAGGTGTTCGGTTCCTACATAGGTATGGCCAAGATTTTTTGCCTCTTCCATTGCATAGTTGAGGCAGATCCTTGCTTCAATCCCTAACGTGACATCAATCTTGCCACCTGAACCAATGGTAATTGAATTCTCAATTGCCTTGAGCAATTCATTTAATTCAACTCCTAAATTTATCAAAACCATAGCACCAACGCCCTCTCCCTCTTTTATCATTGCCAGCAGTAGATGCTCGGTTCCAATAAAATTATGTCTGAATCTTATTGCCTCTTCACGGGCAATGTGTAAAATCTTTCTAACCCTTTCAGTAAATCGTTCCTGCAAAGAGACCTCCTTAAAAAATCTCTAAATTATAAAAAACTCTTAATTCTATTAACTCACTCTGACCAATTATATTAACCAATGTCATATATAACCATTTTACTTAAAAATCTTAGTCTGTCAAGAGTTAGACAAATGCCTGATGAGAAAGTTTATACTAAATTGTATTTTGAGGTGCTATATATGGAAGCGGGCAAAAAAGTTGAAGAATGTCTTTGGTTTATTTATCAGTTTCAAACTGAGGGGTTTAACCGTTTTATATACCTGGGCAGTGGATTTACCCACAAATTCTATATGCTCCTTTGTATATACCCTTCTGGGAATTGCCAGTCTTATTTCATTGCCAAAAACACCAGCCCTTATACCTTTTTCAAGATAAATCTGTGCGCCCAGAGCAAATGCCGAATAGGCAATATTAGTTTTCGGTATTATGACAGCACCATGACCACCAGTTGGTTCAAAGACTTTTACGCCATTATTTTTTAAAATTTTCCCAAGGTAATGAACTTTATCAATATGGGATTTAAGAAATTCTTCATCAATCGCCTCTTCTAAGCCTACTGCCATTGCGGCGAGGTCCCTTGCTGCAAGCCCACCTGAACTTGGATAGGATTCCTGCTCAATTATTTTTTCCCTCAATTTTTCGAAGATTTTTTTATCTTTTAGACCAATAAATCCGCCGATATTTACCAGCCCATCTTTTTTACTACTTAGATAAAGAATATCACAATAACTAAACATCTCCTGGCATATACTCAGGATGGTTTTATTATATTTTGAATATTTTTTTATCAGGAATGCATTATCGGCAAATCTGCTTGCATCAAAGATTAATAAGATATTCTTCTGTTTAAGAATTTTGTAAGTCTGTTTTATATTCCCAAGCGATACTGGTTGACCCCCTTTAATATTATTAGTGATTGTCATTATTACTGCCCTGACCATTTTATCCTTTTTCACTATGTCTTCAATTTTATTCAGGTTAATATTGCCACAAAATGGCGGTTTTAAATCAGGAATATCAATTGCCACACCACCAATTCTTTCAAGATTTGCCCTGGTTGTCTCAAAATGCGTATTGGATAATATTATGTCACCTTTTTTAAAGATCAGATTAAAGAGAATATTCTCAGCAGTTCTTCCCTGGTGCACAGGCTGGATAAAAGGAAAACCTGTGACCTTCTGGGTAATCTTCAAAAAATCGTCACACGCCTTCTGTCCAGAAAAATCTTCCTCTGCTTCAATCATTCTTGCCCAAGCCCGGGCACTCATTGCTCCGGTGCCTGAATCCGATATCAAATCAATATAGACATATCGCGCAGGAATAAGGAATAAATTATAGCCTACTTGCTTCAATACCCTGTTTCTTGTTATCCGGGATATTCTCTTCAGAGGTTCAATAACTTTTATATGATAGGGTTCCATAATTCATTCTCCTTTAAGGATTGATAATTTATTCTTAACTTTTTTATTTTTAGGTTCGAGGTTGAGCACTTTTTTATATATCTCAATAGCCTTTCTACATTCGTTGAGTTTGACATAGACATCTCCTAAGTGTTCTAAAATTACAGCATCTTCAACGAGTTCGCTTGCCTTTATTAAATCATTTAGCGCTGATTCATAGTCTCCTTGTTGATAATAAACCCAGCCCCGGGAGTCGATAAAATAGCCATTGTTTGGTTCAATGCTCAAAGCCCGGTCAATCAGGTTGAGAGCATAGTCAAGACTTTCAGCTTTTTCCGCATAGGTATAACCTACATAGTTGAGGGCAGCGGCATCAGTGGAATCAATCTGGATAATTTTTTCAAATGTTCGGAATGCCTCTTCTTTCTTCCCAATTCGGTCACATAAATTAGCAAGGGCAGCAAGCCCAGGAAGTGATGATGGATTTAGACTGATTGATTTTTTGTAGAAGAAATAGGCATCGGTAAAAGAACCATCCATTTCTGATATAGCGCCCAACAGGTAATAAATCTGTGTCATATCCGCATTACGATAGGCTGCTTCAGTAAAGTAATATTTTGCATTTTTGTAATCCTTTTTATCAAGAGCAATAAATCCGGCGTAGACCCAGAGTTCAATAAAATCCGGATTTATTTTTATTGCTTCTTCAATCGCCCGTTGTGCCTCATCCAAGTTTCTCTGTTCAAGATTGATACGTGCAATATAATAACGGGAATAGTCATCCTGTGGATTGAGCCCAGCACTGATAAGAAATTCGTTTAAAGCTTCATTAAACAGATCAATTTTGTATAATGCAAAGCCGAGACTACGCCTAACAAAAGTATCATAATAATTAGAATTTAAAATTTCTCGAGCGATCTTAATCAATTTTTCATACTGCTCAGTATCGCCGTAAAGGTCAAGGAGCCTCTTACGCACCTCAACCGAGGTATCATATCTGGTTGCCAGTTCATAGTAATAGATTGCCGAGTCTTTAACGTTCAGAATATCGAATCCAGTGCCAATGCCGATCAGAGAAGTAAAATTTGTCGTATCAAGCGCCAGTGCCCGTTTGTAAAAATTTATCGCATCAGAATGATTTTTGGATTTTCCTGCAATCGTGCCCAGTCGATTATATATTTCTATATTTTTCAGGCTATCAGGAATTTCTATTAATGTCTGGGCAGCAGTATTCAAATCGCCCAGACCTTCATAAAGCAAGGCAATTGTCTGTATTATGCTGACATCTAATGGTTTCAGTTCTTTTATTTTTTCATAAACATTGATAGCATTTTTAAAGTTACCTTTAGCAATATATCCGGCAGCAATCATGCCGTAAAGTTCAGTACTATCTTTAACAAAAACCAAACCCTGTCGGGCATATTCTATTCCTTTATCAAACTTCCTTATTTTATAACAAGCATTTGTTAAGGCGTAGTATATTTCAGATGCAGTTGGGTCTTGTTGCAGGGCGTTAAGATAATAATCGATTGCCTCGGGAATATTGCCTTCAAGTTCAAGCTGGCAGCCAATGCTGAATAACTCATATGAACTGCCTGAATGATTAATGGCGAAAAGATTAAGTATTAAAATTCCACAAATGTTGATAGTAGCCATAGGCCTCCTGGATTTTTTATTGGGTCATTATTATAAATATTATATTTTAACTCAAGGCCGATTCTTCGGCTAATGTTTTTATAAAATAACACTGTTTTAATATAATATTGCTGGTAGAATGTAGTATCGCCTCTACAGATCGAGAAATTAGGATTGATAAGTGCACCGAAATTTTTATTGTTCAAAATTTTTAATATTGCATCAAGTGTAAACTCATACTGATAATCAGCGCCCGAATTTATATCCCAGCCGTGATATCTGGCATGGGGATATAACTTAGAGCCAATTGCCCAGAGAATTTTTTTCTCGGTAATTATTGCCATTGCCGGGTGGTATTCAGCACTGGCAAATAAAAATGAGAGGCGATTAAAGACAGGTGTTCCTTCTACTTCATAATCAATGTCGTGAATGCAGTCGTGAATAAAAGAAAATTGACTGAAAAATTTATTAAATTGATATTCAAAACCCCCGGTTACATAATAGTGAGAATAACGCGGGTCAAGTGACACACCGCCTTTCTGCTCTGCCATATCAAGGTCATCGCGATATTCCATATAAAATGAAAATTTATTATACCTTATCATTGTACATCTCAATTGCACTGATGCATCCATATTATATCTAACCGTATCACTATTAAGGTATTTACCTAAAAATGCTCGACCGTTAAATTCCTGCGGAAATTCTATAGCTGATGCGAACAGAGGAAAGAAAAACAGGAAAAATTTATTGCGCATATAAATCTGCCCCTTTTATTTTTGTTATCTTTTTGGTATAGAATCTACCAAGTTTTATATCTGGTGAATTGATAATGACCTGACCATCAATCTCCGGTGCGGAAAATTCTGTATGTCCAATAACATCCCTGTTTTTGTAATGGACCAGAACCTTGTAATATTTATTTAAACGCAGGTGGTTCTTCTTGTTAATCAAGGTCTGCTGGAGCCTTAAAATTTTTTGAAATCGTTGGTTTATTATTACCGGAGATAAGGGTTTAAAAAATGCTGCAAAAGTCCCCTTTTCCCGAAAATACCTGAATGCACCGAACCAGTCAAAATATCCCCGCTTAAGGAAATCATAGAGTTCATTAAATTCATCTTCGGTTTCAGTGGGAAAACCGACCATTACAGTTGTGCGTAGCGTTACTCCTCTCAACCTTTTTATAATATCAAAGTTCTCTTTTTTTGTAATACTACGATTCATTAATGAAAGCAGGCGGTCATTTATATGTTGAATTGGCATATCAAGATATTTACAGACCTTAGAATTATTTTTAATTTCTGAAATTAAATCATTGGTTATTGAGCGGGGATGGGCATATAATATTCTGAGCCATTCAATTCCCTTTATCTTTGATAATTCTTTTAATAAAGAAACTAACATTGGTTTACCATAAAGCTCTAAGCCATACCTTGCTGTATCCTGGGCGATTATAATAAGTTCTTTTACTCCTAGCTCGGCTAGTGCCTGTGCCTCATTTATTAAATCCTCAAATTCAACACTTTTGAATTCGCCTTTAATTTGTGGAATTGTGCAATAAGAACAATGGTTAGAACAGCCATCTGCAATCTTGAGATAGGCGTAACCACTTGTGGTTAGGAGTCGCGACTTTAAATTTGCGTTTTTATTTATAATAGTTTTAATCAGATCATCTTTTTCCTCAAGAGTAAACCAGTTAGTGATATCAGGAAATTTTATCATCAGTGATTTGCTTGCTCGATTTACTGCACAGCCATAACCATAGACCTTTTTGTTATTTTTTATTTTTAAAATTCTTTTTATTTCATTTTCCGTTTCTTTTAGAGCAGGTTTTATGAAGCCGCAAGTATTGATGACTACGATATCACTATCCTCCAGAGAATCAGTTATTAAGACGCCATGTTTTTCAAGGCTGCCCAGAATTCTCTCAGAATCAACAAGGTTTTTAGGACAGCCGAGTGATACGAAATAGACTTTAGTCAATTTTAATGAGTTTGACATCAGCGCAGGCAATGATTTCATCTTTAAGATTTTTTATCTCTGCTTGTGCAAATACCAATTTATATTTAACATTTACAACCTTACCTGTAGCTATATATTCAGTGTCAGCAGTCATAGGTTTTTTTATTCGCATATTTAATTCGGCAGTGACCGCTTTGTAGCCTTTTTTATACGATGCCCATACTGCCATCTCATCAAGGATTGTTGATACAATTCCGCCATGTATTACGTTATGATATCTCTGAAAATCGGTGTTCAATCTTATCGGTGTACAAACGCCTTCGTCTGTTCCGATAATTTTCAGATGCAAACCTATCGGATTCTCCGTGCCACACGCAAAACATTGATTATCCATTAAAAAATTATTGCTCAATTATTTCAGTCCCTTTTGGCGGTTTGAATTCAAAGAGTTTTTTTGACAGTTTTTTATTTAACTGAATATTTTTGAAAACAAATTTATTTTCTGATTCAGTTTCATCAATAATATTTATTCCTACAATCTCATACTTTTGTTTGTCAATTGTTACAATAATTTTCTGGTAAATTTCAGTCTCTTCTTTCGGGGTCAAAATTATTTCGTAATTTTTATTGGCTTTGAGCTCAGCATTAAATTTTTCTTCGTAGTTCTTTAGGAAAATATCCGGATTTACAGCAAATGGCACCTGTGCGCCGAGGTGTTGTCTTATTGCCCTTTTTTTATCAGGTAGATAGAGCCATAATGAGATACTATCACCGACATAAATCTGTCTTGGGTTTTTTAATTCCATTTTAAAGTAATTGGGTTTGAGAAAATAGACACTGCCCTCAAAATTCTGGCAGGTTCCAGTAGTCTTTTCACTGAACTGCTGGGTAAATTCAATATAGAAACTATTAAGGTTCTGATAATTAGCAATGGTTCTGTTGATGACAGTATCAATCTGCTGGGCAAATCCGGTATTTGATAAAAACAAAACAACCCATAAAAGATTTATAAAAATCCTTTTTTGTTTTTTCATATTTGATCCTTTCATACTTTAATTTTACTCATAAAATTAGCATTGTCAAGGATTACTGCCTTGAGTGTTCTTCACTTTTGAAAAAAACATAATAGTGAAAAATCTACTTATATTAGCGTGGAACTAAATTATCAATTATTCAGAATAAATGTCCAGAAACGCCATGTAATATTTCTGTTGACTAATAACTACTCCTGGATAGAATAGCATTGTGAAAAATCGTAGGTGGCATCCTTTGATTGATCAGGAAAAACAGAAGATTGCCCGAAGGTATCATAACGAGCATCTTCTGCTGAGTCTTATTTCTTCGGGTGTATCAATAATCATTATTATCATTATAATCAAATTTCAGATTTCGCAAAAATTTTTTGTAATTATTATGGGGTTAACAAGCTTAAGAGTTTTACAGGCATTTCTATACTTTCTTGCTTTTTATCTTTTATATGCAATCATTTCTCTGCCGTTTTCTTATATCAGTGGCTTTAAGGTTGAACATAAATATAATTTTTCGACCCAGACAATAAAAGATTGGTTCGGCGATGAATTAAAGTCCTTTTTTGTTGGATTGATTCTTGGCATAATAATTTTTGAAATTCTTTATTTGATTACATATTATGCACCCGATTTATGGTGGTTCTATCTTTCACTGATTATGATTCTTTTCAGTGTTGTTTTGGCAAATCTCGCTCCCGTGTTGATTCTGCCATTGTTTTATAAAACCACACCGATTGCTGATGGTGATTTGAAAAATTGTATAAAAGAAATCTGCGAAAATGCGGGTATCAAAATTAAGGGTGTTTATACAATAAACTTGAGCAGTAAATCAACAAAGGCAAATGCGGCAGTAGTTGGTCTTGGTAATACAAAAAAGATTTTACTCGGTGATACACTTATTACAAAATATAATGAAGATGAGATACTTGTAACACTCGCCCATGAAATAACCCATTATCAAGGGCAGCATATCTGGTATTTAATCTTATGGCAGTCTATAATTATGCTTGTGATGTTTTATCTGTTTAATTTGTTATACCATTATGGATATCAATGGGCAGGATTTATGAGTATTGCAGAAATTGCTGCATTTCCTGTTTTCGTTTTGCTTTTTGCTATTCTTTCATTTATTTTTAAACCTTTTGGTTCAGTGATTTCTCGTTACTACGAGAAAAAAGCCGATGCTGGAGCGCTCAGTTTAACAGAAAATCCATCGGCTCTTATCTCGCTTATGTCAAAGTTCTGTAATCAGGAATTGGCAATTGCCTATCCTAATCCAATTATTGAATTTTACAGTTATACACATCCTTCACCAGGAAAGAGAATTGAATTTGCCGAAAAAATGCTGAAGGAAACTCAAAATGTCTAAGAAACAATTACAGTTGAATATTGCGCAGAAAATTTTTATTGTGCCCTCAGGAATAAGGGATAGACGGCTTGACTATGTCATTGCGTTATTTGCTGATTTATCAAGAAAAAAGGCACGGCAGATTGTGGAGGAGGGTTTTGTCTTAATTAACGATATTCGGGTAACTTTTCCGTCAAAAAAGGTAAAGAAAGGTGACAAAATCGCTATAATTGATATTGGTTCGGGAATGAAAAACTTGCCTGCGATAGAGATTTTATGTGAAGATGATTATGTGATTATTGTTAACAAACCTGCTGGTTTACTAACTGAAAAGATTGGTTCAGAGAAAGGAATTGCAGTTAATGAAATGTTTGCTAAACAGGGAAAGACTATCTATCCAGTCCATAGACTTGACCGCGAAACAAGCGGAGTTATGATTTTTGCAAAAACTATTTCTGGACGTGATTTTTTAATGGAGGAGTTCAAGGGGCGAAGGGTAAACAAAACTTATATCGGTATTGTTACTGGGGTTTTAAAGAATAAAAAGGGAATATTAAAAGGTAAGATTAAAAAGAGCGGTGAATATGCAGAGAGTTATTATGAAGTTGTGAAATTTCTGAAGGGTGCAACAATATTAAAATTAATACCGAAAACTGGCAGGACGCATCAGTTAAGATTACAACTTGCACAAATAGGCCATCCGGTAATTGGTGATAAACGGTATTATAATATTAAAAAAACTTCTGTATTTTTTAGCCGTCAGGCGCTGCACGCCTGTAAAATTAGTTTTATTCACCCCCAAACAAAAAAATGGATTACCTTTTCAGCACCCATACCTGAAGATATAAGGAAATTAATTAAGGATTTGGACCGTTAGAGTTCCTTCTCTTCCTGTTTCTTTTTCTCTTCTATATTCTTTTTAATAATTTCTTCCCTTCTTTTCTTATCTGCGGACTGAATCATCTGGACAATAATCCAGCAAAGTATTGCCACAATAATAATGATTATTATTAATTTCATAGATAAGCTCCTTTGAGCGTAATTATACTAATAAATTATTCAATGTCAATAATTGGAAGTGAATAGGCTGGTATATGGCAGAAATGTTCTATTTTATTTCCTCTTCAACCAACTGGTATTGGTAGAGTTTCCAGTATAAACCCCGTTTCTTAATGAGTGCATCCGGTGTCCCCTCTTCTATGATTTTGCCTTGATGCAGGACATAAACATAATCACAGGTAGTAAGGATAGACAATCTGTGCGAGATAATAATAATTGCCATATCGCCAATCCGTGTTACTTCTTCAATAAGCCTCTTTTCGGTCTCGGCATCAAGGTTGTTTGTCGCATCATCGAGGATCAATATCTTTGGTCTGGTCAGGATTGCCCGGGCAATGGCAACGCGTTGTTTTTCACCGCCCGAGAGTTTAAGTCCCCTTTCACCAATCATCTCCTGAAGGCCATTGGCACATCCCTTGATAAAATCCTCAAGCTGGGCAAGTTTGATTGCCTGAGTGATTTCTTCTTCTGTATAATTTCTCCCGAATGTTATATTGTTATACAATGTATCTGAGAATAGTGCTGGCTCCTGGGGTACATAGGCATAGAGCGCACGGTATTTTATCAAAGGTATCTGTTTTATTGAATTATTGCCAATTGTTATTTCGCCCCTTGTTGCCTCAGCAAGCCGCATTATCAATTTTAATAGCGTTGTCTTTCCAGAACCGACCGTGCCCGCAATACCAATCTTATTACCTTGGGGAAACACCTGATTTATTTCCCTTAATACAAAAGGTTCATTTTTATCATAGGTGAAATTGACATCATCAGTCCTTATATCCCTGTTTTCCAAAGTTTCTTTTAGACCGGTATCTTCTACATCTGGTCTATAGTTCTTGATTTCTTCAATCCTTTTTACCTGGACCTCGGCGCGCTTTTTGATCACAAAGAAGTTTCCGATATCAATCATCGGCCTCAAGAGTAATAAAACATAGGCATTGAATGCAACAAATTCGCCAATGGTGAGTGTTTCTTTCATAATAAAAAATCCACCGCCAACAAGTATCAGGACAATGCCAATCTCTTCAAACGAAGCAAACATACTATACATCAAGGTTTCAATCTTCAATGCCCGTTTTGCAGCACTTATTCTTTCATTGAGAAGATTAGCAAATTCCTCAGCATTTCTCTTTTCCATATTGTATGCCTTGATTATCCTGATACCAGAGAAATTTGATTGGAGCAGATTATGGACCTGGGAAATCAGCTCGCGCCATTTCATAAAGTATTTGTAAACATAGGGGCTGAGTTTGATATAGGCAATGATGGTAACGGCCATAGGCAGGACTGCAATCAGGGTAAGCTGCCAGTTTATTTTCAAAAGAAAGAATATGGCAAATCCAATAATCATTATCCCTTCAATGGGTCTAAAGATTCCCGAACAGGCAAACCAGGAGAGCTCACTCAAATCACTGTCAATTCGTTCAAGCACATCGCCAGCAGGAAAATGATTAAGAAAACTATGTCCTTGTTTCAATAGTGCCTTGAAAATATTATTTCGTTCTTTGAGATTGAATATTTCATTGGTTCGACCGCGGGTGTAGGGAAGGGTTATACCAAGGCAGGTGTGTAAGATGCCGATGGCTGCAAGGACCAGAACTGCATTACGCAGATGAAGAATCCCAACCTGATTTTTGATGCCATCGATAATGTCCTTGAACAGATATGGGTAGAGAAGGGCAAGGAAGGTGGTAACTCCAGTGTAGAAAATGAGAAATATCAAACGCCCTGGTCTTTCCTTCCAAAAATTGATAATCGTCTTCATTTCTTTTGCTCCAGATACTGTAAACGATAAAGATTGTAGTAAAATCCTTTTCCTGAGATAAGCTCTCGATGAGTTCCCTGTTCAATAACCTTTCCTTTGTGGATGACAATCACCCTGTCAGCAAGCCGGGTAGTTGTCAGGCGATGGGCAATGATGACTGCAGTTCTGCCCTTTAGCAGTTCCTTCATTCCTTCTTGAATCAGTCGCTCACTTTCCGGGTCAACTGAAGATGTTGCCTCGTCAAGGATGACAAGCTCCGGGTTAAAAACCAGGGCGCGGGCAAAAGAAATCAACTGTCGTTCGCCAAAGGAAAGGTTGATACCCTGCTCAACAAGATTTGTATCATAACCAGATGGCAGAGAACTAATGAGTTCATGGATGCGTGCCCTTTTTGCTGATTCATAGACCTGCCCTGGTTCTATGTCTTTGTTGAATAATCTGAGATTATCAAGTATGCTTCCTGGAAATAGAACCACATCCTGGGGCACAAGGCTTATCCTGGAACGAAGAGAATGGCGATTGATTTTGTTAGTTTCTATATCATCAATAAAGATCTTGCCCTTTTGTGGCTCATAGAGTTTAAGTAATAATGAAATTATTGATGTCTTACCGCCTCCGGTCTCACCAACAAGGGCGACCTTTTCACCATTCTTTATCACAAAGTCTATATCTTTTAAAACCCAGTCATTATCCTCATAGGCAAAATTGACATTATTAAATCTTATCTCTCTGGTTATTGTCTTCAATTCACATCTTTCTATTTCATTTAACTCGGTATTCATCCCAAGTATTCCAAAAATCCTTTCACTTGAGGCAAACGCCCTTTCAATCAGATTGATCTGTTCGGATAAACCGCGCAGGGGTTCAAAAAGACGGGTGATATAGCTAATGAAAAGAAAGATCGTGCCAATGCTTAATGCACCTTTTAATGCCCAGATTCCGCCAATACCAAGGACCAGAATAATACCGATAATTTCTCCGAGTTCAACCAGAAACCAGACACGATACCAGTAGTTCATTGATTTCATCTCCAGGTCAAATTTTTCTTTTCCCATTCGGTTCAGTTTATTCAAGAAATTCTCTTCCTGAACAAATACCTGAATTACTCCAAGACTTCTTATACATTCCATAATGAGACTGTTGATTTCAGCAATTTTCCGCCTTAGATTAAGATATACAGGCCGGACATGCTTGCCAAACCACCAGAATGCATACAAAAATATTGGCAGCATTACGGCAATCAGCAGATATAGTTGTGCACTGGTGATGAGCATAATTATTGACATGCCCAAGAGCAGGGTAAAGTTTTGAATAAGCATAACTGCGGTAGAAGAGAAGAGGTTTTTCAGTGTCTCTGCATCGCCCTCAACACGGGTAATCAATCTTCCTGTTGGGTTCTTATCAAAAAATTCTACAGGTAGACGAATTATATGGTTGAATACCTTATTTTTTAAATCAGCAATTGCCCGTTCGCCAATGATAGCAATCTGAAATTGCTGGAAATACCTGACAAGGACAACGATTATTTGAATTAAAAGATAGCATAGGGCAATAAGTAATAAACTGCGTAAATTTTTTGCGGGTAAGATATAATCGATGGTATGTTTTATCAATAATGGACCGAGCAAGGTCAATAGTGTTGAAAAAAGTAGTAATGAAGCAGCAATGACGATCTTTCCAATATAAGGTCTGAAAAATGGAAACAGCCTTTTAATCAGTGAGATATCCTTTTTATGTTTGCTCGGTTCCTCTTCGGTTACAAATTCTTCTTCGTCATGCCACCACATAGCTTAAATTATGCATAAATGGAGTAAGGTGTCAAGTGCTGCATCCTCTCCACTATTTCCATCCCTTGTTATGCTGAACTTGGTTGAGCATCTTGCTTCTCCTTCCTTTAACAAAGAAATGTTTGAGATCCTGAAATAACTTCAGGATGACGGGTAAGGGAAGGAGAGCCTGAAAAAAGCCTGATATCCGCCTGTCCAGGGGAATTTTTTATTTCTAAAAAGCGAATGTCATAGCGCAATTGGGTCTTGACAATCGTCAAAATTTTTTTATAATAATTATAGTAAAAATGTTTGTTCATAAAGAAAGTAAGAGGTAAGTTTTTCCTAAAATTTACCCTCGCCCCTTGTGGGAGATGGTAAGGGTGAGGGGGAAAGAATGAAATTTCATTAAATCACCCTCCCCTTTATCCCCTCCCATCGAGGGAGGGGAATGTGTGGAGAGATAATTTAGGAGAAACTAAACTTTTACTAAAGAAAGGGGGTGATGCAAAGGAGACATAAATTAAAATTCTTCAGAATTTAGCCCTGAATTCTGGAGAAAAGATGTAGGCAGGGCAAGAAATTAAGGAGGACAAATGCGCAGGATTATCTATCTATCTATCGGTCTTTTGAGCATCCTCTTTGCTCAAGGGCCATACACCCTATCATTTGACCTTTCTCAACTTGAATTCAGTGTTGAGAATGGTTATGATAGGGTAAGAGGTATAGGGATGTCCGCAACAACAGACACCGGTGCACCAGAATTACCAGTTAAGTCCCTAAATTTTATTATCCCTAATGGCTACAAAGTTCACCATATTGAAGTTGTTTCTCTCTCACTTATGCCGCTTACCGGCACTTATAATATTTATCCAGCTCAGCCACAAGTCCCAATGTCTGCACCACCTCCGGCCTGGGTGCCACCGGATAGTCTGGTATATTCTGCTGATGCGCTCTATCCTGGTTCTATACCATTTAAAGTTCTGCACCAGGGTGCATTCGATGGTATTCCAATGGTTGCAATTGCAGTATATCCCATGCTATATAATCCCGTGAGGGACAGCCTCTACTTGGTTCAGTCAGTGGTCTTTCGTTTTGCGCTTGAAGCTACAGTGCCAAGTGTTCGTCCTCAGATCCGTGGTGAGCGGATGCATCAATTATATCTCAATGGATTAAGGAGTAGTGTGTATAATCAATGGGAAGTTGATGCCTATTACACACCGCCACCGCTTGTGCCTGATGAAGAACTGGCACGATTAGGTTATCCTGATGTAATAATTGTCGCTCCCTCTGCCTGCACCTTAGCATATCGCCCATTAGCAAATTGGCTTACAGAAAAAGGAATGTTCTGCATTATAAAAAGCACTGAATGGATCTATCAAAACTACGATGGAATATGGGACCCATTACCTGGATACCCTGGAGAGTATATTGGTGATGCTGCAGCAAGGATAAAAGAATATCTGAGGAAGATGTATCTTGAATGTGGAACTCCCTTTGCTATTTTAGGCGGTGCACCACAGTTAATTTATCCTGAGAATTACCTGCCATGCAGATATTCTGTTGCCTATTATCCTAATATTCCGACTGACCTTTATTTTCAGGACTTCACAGGTGCCTGGCCAAACAACCCAGACTATGAAGAGGAGATCTGGATTGGTCGTGTTCCTGCATGGAATTATGACCAAGCGCTTTCCTGGGTGGAAAAGCGATTAACCTATGAGAAGTCTCCCGAAAACAGGAATCTTATGACCCACTTCCTCTGGATATGCCAATCCAACGAACCCCCCTGGAACTTTCAAACCTATATGGAGGAGACCAAACAAATGGTTAATTTCCCTAATTATTTTGTTCAACATCAAGTCGTAGACTATCCATCTTGTGAATATGACCATGGACTGACCGATACCTTTAGCATCGGATATGGTATCGGAGCTCATTATGGCCATGGTGCACCTGATGGAATTAAAACGAGAACTGTGGGTTATGACCACAAATGGTTATATAACAGCTGGGATGGACAAGGTGGCCCGGCAGAAGGATATCCCCATGTGGGTGAGCAATATAATGTAAATAAGTGTTACATATTCTGTTCCGCGGGGTGTGCGACCGCATGGTTTGACGAGGCTTATGGAACGGGTTATACGGGATGGACATCCAACGCCGCCCTTCCCTGCGTTGCAGAGGCATTTACATCATTCTACCGTTTGGCCGTTCCACCTGATGAGAGACCAGCGATCGCAGGGGTTGCCTATATTGGGAATGCAAGACCTGCCGGGATGGAAAGCTTTTATATGCACAGAAATTTCCTTTGGAATCTGTTCAATACACCGAATGGTTATATTATTGGAATGGCGCATGCAAAATCCAGATACGCTGGTTTATACCCGTGGGGATGGATTGGATGGGACCACGCATATATGAATAACCTCTTCGGTTCTCCTGAGATGCCGGTCTGGACAACAAATCCAAAGGATATGATTGCTTACCATCCAGATGCAATCCCGGCGAACACACCAATAAATTTTGAGGTTACGGTCTATGAAGACCCAACCGGCGTTCAACCAATACCCATCCCAAATGCCCTTGTAACCCTTTATAAACCTAATGCAACCCTTCCTGAGGTTTATGAATCAGAATCGACTAATGCAGAGGGGATAGCATATTTTAGCCTCAATGTGCCTACAACCGGGATAATGAAGGTGACGGTTACCAAGCACAACTACATCCCTTATCAGCGGAATGTTAATGTCTTTGAGTTCTTGGTTGATATCCCAACCGGCCATACCCAATATTCAGAAGGTAGAAAATTGGTGCGTGAGTTTAATACAGAAAATTTAAACTTGGCCTTTACAAATGTTGTAATTCCAGGGATTAATGGTCCGGATGACTGGAGTGCTTATTCACTATCTACTGATGGGGGCACATCCTGGTCCCAGACCCAAGGTGTTGCACGATTTACCCAGAATCCGAGCATCGGATTGACAACACCCCCACCCGAGAGAAGACCCTGCCTTGCCTTTCGCAATTCTCCTGAAGTATATCAACTTGACCGGCCAGCAGTAATTTCTTTTGCCCGCTATGATGCACCAAACTGGGTGATTACTACGATCGATTCTTATCCCTGTATACCGGGCACCTGGTATCCACAGGTATCACCGCCCAGCATTCGTATTGATGCAAATA
>Ga0172365_10000385_pt1 | contig 29142 bp, 26 predicted proteins | sample LakKivSesite48cm_FD_114535 | JGI IMG/M metagenome (GOLD analysis project Ga0172365, IMG submission 114535) | Sediment microbial communities from Lake Kivu, Rwanda - Sediment site 48cm | ecosystem: Environmental > Aquatic > Freshwater > Lake > Sediment | place: Rwanda: Western Province, Lake...
CCTCCGAGAGAGTCTTCCTGAGGATCGCGGATCTCTCCAGGCCGAACAGGGCGAGCGTGGCGGCATTCGCCTCGAGGACCTTGCCTGTCGCCGCTTCGGTGATGAGAACAGCTATCGGCAGGGCGCGGAGGATGGAGTTCCCTCCGTCGCCGTCCACTGCGAAGCATATCCCGCTTGGAACGGCTGCCGGGACCTGCCCGGGAACCTCTGGCGCCGACCCTCTCTTCAACGAACACCCCCTCGCTCTGATTCCCCCGGGGCATAAACTACACTATCGAGGCCCCAACGGAAACTCGGGGAGGTCAGACCCGTGGATCGGCGGCATCAGGCCCCTCGATCCCCGGGGGACAGGCCTCCACCGCCCTTTCCAGGACCCGGAGGGCGGCCCTCGCCGCGCAGAGGGAGACCTCGCGCCTTCCGCTCCTGATGAAGCGCAGGAATGCACCTGGAGATTGCGCGGTCCTGGAAGCGTACTCGACCAGGGCCAGGAGGGACCCTGTGTCGAAGCAGTCCGGATCAGCCTCCGCCCGCGCCGCGACTGCCTCCACGATGCCCCCGGGAAGAAGGACCCGCCTCTTCCGGATGGCGTCGACGAGCATCGTGAAGGCCGGGCCCCCGCACGTTCGAAGGCCCTCAGACAGGAGGCGGCCGGTCTCCGGAGACGCCGCGGACTCGCCGGACGCCAGGAAGCGTATCGCGTGGGGCACGGAAGGCCCCCCGCTTCTCAGGATGGACGCTGCCGCCCTCTCGAGCAGGACGATCTCGAGATCGTTCCTGCCGTCCCAGGCGGCAAGGGGAAGAGCCGCTGCGGCATCCTCCTCGATCACGGAGGCGGCCGCGAGGGCCTCCGCACACCCCGTGCCGGGACACGACGCGATCGCCCTCCACAGTTCGGTCCTGGGCACACCGAGTCCCGCGTCGAGCATCCGGAGCAGGCGGGGAGAGGCCTCCGCGGCCCTCAGCGCCGTCAGGCCCTCGAGGGCGGCCCTTCTCTCCTCCCTGATGTCCCTGGTCGTCCTGCCTCCCCCTCCCCTTTCCGCAGCCCTGAGAAGGGGATCCAGCACGATGTGCGAGCCGGTCCGTCCCAGGGCTCTCAGTGCGGCGCGCCGTACCCATGAGCTCCTGTCCGAGAGGGCATGGAGGACCAGCCTCGCAGCCCGGCTCCCGCCCGAGCGCCCCAGGGCCTCCACCGCCCTGGTCCTCACATGGGGACTGGGGTCGGACAGGGCGTCCTCCAGGGCACCGGCCGATACAGCCCCCCCGATGGCCCCCAGCGCGAGCGCGGCGCTCTTCCTGATGCCTGGAGAGAGGTCCCCTTCCACAACGCGGGCGAGCTCCCCGAGCAGCCGATCGTCCCCGGTCGCGCCCGCGGCCTCGAGGACGGCCTTGAGGTCGGGCAGACCGAACCGCCCTCTCTCCAACATGCCTGCCAGGAAGTCGGCCAGACCATCGAACGGTGGCTTCCCGGGCGGTTCGAGCATCTCGGAGACCTGCGGCGGGGACAGGTCCCCGCGCCTCCTCTTCTTCTCCCTGCCGGCCGCGCGGGCAAGCTCCTCCACCGAGCTGTGGGACCTTCCGTCCACCAAAGAGATGCAGAGGTCGACGAACGGGAACCGGCGGAACCTGCCGAGCCTGTCGAGCGCCTCGATGCCCCCGGCAGCCCGGTCGGCCGGCGAGTAGAAGCCCGGTGCCGCGTCGCGGAACTCCGAGCAGGCGGCCCGTAGACCCGGAAGGAGGGAATCCCGGCTTCCAGCGCACACGAAGTCGTCGCCCCCGAGGTGCCCGACCATGCAGTCCCGGATGTTGTCCCTCAGGCAGGAGGCGAGGCGCCTTATCACTGCGTCGCCGCACGCGAATCCGTAGTGGTCGTTGAACGGCTTGAAATCGGTGATGTCAACCCAGGCCGCCAGGCCGTCCTTCCCGACGACCTCGCGCTCTATGTACCCGAAGATCGAGGTGTTGCCGGGCAGCCCGGTGAGGGGGCTGACCTCGATGGCGCTCAGGGCCTTCTCGAAGAGGCCCGCCGTCGTTTCCTCGAGCAGCTCCCTGCCGGCGCAGGGAGGCATGACGGCCCAGGCGCCTTCGCGGAGCCATGCGAGGGCATTCTCCGGCCCCGTGCACACGGTCCAGGGAATGCCGGAGGCGCGCAGGGCCGCTGCCAGCCTGGACCCCGAAGGATCCTCCATGCCGCCCGTGACTATGCAGGGAGCCGCGCCGCCCGGGTGAGCGGCATCGGCCTCAACCCAGACGACCCGCCGAGAAGTGCGCCCTTCCCTCATCCCAGACAAGGGTTCCGCATGGCGGGGCCTGACCTTCTCCACCCTCTCCGAGCACTGCGTCCACTATCGAGTCGGCGTCGAGCAGGCCCATCGGCTGACCGTCAGGGCCCAGGACCACCCCCGCATGAGCGCCTGCTCTCTTGAGAACACGGAGCGCCTTCCCCAGTATGGTCCTTCTGTCGAAATAGGGAAGACCCTCCGTCATGGCGGCCAAGTCCCACGGCCCGCGGTGCCTCAGGACCTCCGCCGACCTGACGATGCCGAGCAGACTGTGATCCCTCTCGAAGACCAGGAGGAATTCGGAACGGCTCTGCAGGACCTCCTGGAGGGCGGCCGAGTGGGAGGAGCCCACGACGATGGACGGATAGCCGTCGAAGGGCCTAGAGACGTCGCCGGCGGCAGTGCTGCCGAGCCGCAGGACCTTCGCGGCCTCCTCTCCCGCCTGCCTTCCCTCTCCGACGAGGAGCGAGCGGACCTCCTCCCTGCTCTCGAAGAACCTGGAGGCGGGCCTGTGCCTCAGCAGGAGCCTGGGAATGGCCCCCGCCGCGGCGACCAGCGGGAAGAGGATCACCCTGAGCGCCAGGACCGGAACCGAGAGGGCATCGACCACCCGGTCGCGCCTCGCGAAGGCGAGCTGCTTGGGGAGAACCTCTGCGGCCACGAGGAGGAACACGGAAGTGAGCACTGCCGCCATCGGGCCCGCAAGGCTCATCCCGGAGTCGGATGCGATCCTCGCGGAGAGGCTGGATGCCAGGACGGTGCCGACGTTGGTCCCCACCAGGGTCGTGGTGAGGTAGAGCCCCGGCCTCGACATGAGCCTCGACGCCAGACGGGCGCCCGGTCTGCCCTCGCGTGCGCGCCCGAGGGCCCGGATACGGCTCGCCGACGAGAACGCCGTCTCCGAACCGCTCGAGAAGGCGGTGAGCGCCGAAGCGGCAAGGAAGGCCAGCAGCTCAGCTGTCATCCGCCCTCCCCGGCGCCCTGCGGACGAGGATCTGCTCGATGCGGGGGCCCGAGGCTTCCGCCACGAACATCACCAGCCCCTCGCCCCTGATGATCTCGCCCTGGGCTGGGATGCGCCCTGTCAGCTCCTCGAGGAGCCCGGCGCATGTGTCGGCGAATCTCGGAGCGAGACGCACACCGAGGAGCCTCGACAGAACATCCACCTTGAGGTCGCCCCGCACCAGGAAGCCCCTCCCCCTCCTGTGCACGCCCTCGGGGAGCTCCTTGATGCCTGCTATGGCGTGGAACACCGCATAGTCGAGTATGTCCTCCACGGTGACCATGCCTGCCCAGTCGCCGTATTCGTCGAATACCGCCCCGATCGGGGCCCTTCCGGAACGCAGCCGGGACAGGACCGAGTCGAGGGGGGCGTTCTCCGGGAACGACTCCATGGAGTAGACCGGAACGGGACCTGCGCCTCCCGAGGCCAGGACGTCCCTGGACTCCACGAATCCGAGCACGCCGTCGCGGGCGCCTCCCAGGAGCGGATATCTGGAGTAGCCCGTCGAAGCTATGGTCCCCGCGACGCGCTCCCTGCTCCAGCCGGTCCTCACAGCGGTGACCCCCGACCTGGGCACCATGGCCTCCCTGCACTGCCTCTCCCCCAGCGAGAGGAGGGAGACGGTCACGAGCGCCTCCGTTCCGAGAACGCCCTCCCGGTGGCCGAGCTCCAGGAGGGATATCATCTCCGACTCGGAGAGCGGCCTCTGGTCGTGACCGGCCCCGGAGAGTCTCAGCACAAGTCCGGAGACCCTCGCGAGGAGAGCCGACACCGGAGCGGTGGCCGTCACGATAGGCCCGACGAGCGGCACCACCCGCAGGGCGACAGCGGGGGAATGGGCGGCCGAGAGGACCTTGGGGGTGATCTCCCCGAACACCAGGAGCACGAATGTCATGCCCACCACCGAGATGCCGAGCCCCAGGCCGCCGGGCACCAGGTCCGACACCAGCATCGAGGCCACGGAGGCGGCGGCCACGTTGACCAGCGTGTTCCCCAGCAGGATGGAGGACAGCAGCCTGTCGGGCCTCGCCAGCAGATCGATCACCCTGCGTCCGGGACGGCTCCTGGAGAGGCGCGATTTCTGGACGGCGTTGAGAGTGAAGAAGGCCGTCTCCGATCCGCTGAAGAACGCGGAGAGACAGAGCAGCAGGGCGAGGAGCGCAACCCTCAGTCGGGCACCCGCCCTTCACCGGCGGGAATGTCGAACTCCTGCCTGAGGACCTTCGTGAAGTAGCCCCGGGACGAGTAGGTGGGCTCGATGGTCACCATGAGGGTGTACGAGCCCTGCGGCAGCGGCTCGCCGCCCGGTCCGTCGCCGTTCCATGTGATGTCGATCAGCCTCTCGAGGTTCCGCCCGCCCCCGAGGTCCACGGCGATCGAGCCGTCCTGGCCGAGGATCTCCGCCTCGACGTTCGACTGCTCCGTCAGTCCGCAGACGAACCTGAAGCCCCTCTCCAGCGCCGTCATCTCCGGAGAGAGGAAGTCCGTGCCCAGCCAGAAGTACTTCGCGCCCGCCCGCTCGGCCACGAAGACCTGGCCGTAGCGGCGCCAGATGGCCAGCCCGGTCGGGGAGTCGAACTGGAAGTCCCCGCTGCCGGGCCCGCCGAAGCTCGTTATGTAGGCCAGGTTCCTGTCGAACTTGTGGATCTCGCAGGCGGCGCTGTCGGTCACCCAGACGTTGCCGTAGTAGTCGATCACCGGATAGTCGAAGGACTGCCCTCCGCAGTCAGATGGCGTGACCTCGGCGGTCACCTCCCCGTCCTCCACCCGGACGAGTCCCGCCCCGTCCCTCGTCACCACGGCCAGGAATGGCTCGTTCCTGTAGAAGTCGTACCTTCCGCCTCCGTATGCGGCCACCCCCCGTGGAGCCTCCAGGGGAACGGCGTCCGGCTCCGGATCGTCCGCCGAATCGAAGCGGAGGAGCTCCCCCAGAGCCCTGTCGGTGACCCAGATGGATCCGCCGGAGTCCAGGGCCACGCCCCACGGCTCCGCCAGGCCCGCGGTGATGAAGCCGGTCGGAACCATCCTCGGCCCGGACCGGTGCAGTATGACGACCCTCGAGTTCCCGGTGTCGGCCACCACCACGCGGCCCTCCGGGTCGGCGGCTATGCCGTGGGGAGCCCGCAACTCGTCGTCGCCGCTCCCGGTCCCTCCATAGAGGCCGAGAGTGTACATGGTCGCATTGTAGATGATATGGCCGGTTCCGCTGTTCACGCCGTAGACCGCCAGCTCGTCGTCGTCCCCGACGCCCGGGGCGTCCCACTCCTGCAGCTTCACGCACGCGAGCCCCTGCGGGTCGTCGAACCTCACGAGCCCGCCCAGCAGCATCGCCAGCTGTTCGGTGCCGGCGCGGCATATGCCCATGCAGTGCCCGAACGGAGGATGCACGAGCGTCGTGGGGCCATCAGGCTCCACCGAGTACGAGCCGAGGACGAGAGCGGCGGCCATGAGAATCACTGCAGCAACCTCCCGTACATCCAGGCGGAGCGGAGGACCTTCTTGACGTAGTTCCTCGTCTCCCTGAAAGTGATCTGCTCGATGAACATCTCCGGGTCGGAATCGTCGAATCCTATCGTCCCGACCCACCTGGAGGCGTTGCCGGGACCGGCGTTGTAGGCGGCGAAGGCGATCACCGCCTGCCCCGAACTGCTGCGCCACTGCCTGTCGATGTACAGCGCCCCGTAGAGCATCGATAGGCCGGGGTCGAAGAAGTCGTCCCCGGACAGCCTCCTGAGGCCGTTCCACCTGGCCACGTCCGAGGCCGTCCCCGGCATGAGCTGTATGAGGCCCCTGGCACCTGCGGAGGAGCAGGCGAACCTGTCGAAGGAGCTCTCCTCCCTGATGATCCCGAGGAGCGTGTCAGGCCCGAACGAGAGTGAGGAGCAGGTCTGGATGGCGAGCTGCCTGTACGGAGCCGGGAAGTAGTACCTCAGCAGGCTGTCCGGGAGAACGACACCGCATTCCCTGCGGATGTCCCCGTCGAGGGACGTGAGAACGGAGAAGGCCCTGCTGTGCTCGCCGAGGAGGCTGAGGGCTGCGCCCCTGGATGCGGCATCGTATCTCGGAGAGCCCGAGAGAAGGTCGACCGCCAGCCTCCCGTACCCCGAAGCCGCGAGTGCCACGGCTTCCTCCGGGATGGCCCCCCTGGCGGCCAGGAGGCCCGGACCCGGGACGGCCGCGCGAGGCCTGCCCAGCCTGGCTGCGGCCATCATCCCGTAGAACTCCCACGGGTGCCTGTCGGCAAGGTCCCTCAGAGTCGCGGCCGCCTCTGCGGCCCTGCCCGACTCGGCCGCGTTCCGGGCGGTCCAGTAGAGTGTCTCGTCTTCCCAGAAGCCGCACGGGAAGGCCTGCGCACCAGCCTTCCAGAGCGAGTCGGCGAGACGCCTGTCCCCGCACATGTAGAAGCTGAATCCACCTCGCCAGTAGGCCGTCTCGTCGGCTTCGTAGTCGCCTCCGCAGCGGAGAGACAGGAGGTAGTCGGCAGCCGCGCCCTGCCAGTCCCTGTCGCCGTCGAGTCTCAGAGCCGCCAGCCTCGCGGCTTCGGCCGCGCTGGGATGCCATGGCCAGGAGGAGGAGAAGTCCTCGTATGAGGTCCAGGCCTCTTCGGTCCTCCCCGCGTCCCTCAGAGCCCTCGCACGGAAGAGGGACGCCCGGGCGCGGAGGGAGTCGGGCGCGCTGTCGGGAACGGAGGACACCAGGGAGAGAAGCTCCTGGGTCCTGCCGCGTGCCCGGAGCAGGGCCATGGCCGCCCCGGTCCTGAAGACCGGATCGGGGGAGGCGTCGATGGCGCCGGCCAGTGTCGACGTGTCCCCGCCCGAAGCGAGAGCGTCCGCTATCCTCCAGCTCGATGACCATCTCTCCGGGTCGGCCAGGAGCAGACCGGCCGCGGCCAGCGAAGCGATCGATGCCGAGGAGTCGAGATCCGACTGGAGCACGACGACGTCGAACGCCCTCGTGGCCAGCATCCTCCTCACCCGGAGCAGTGCGCCGCCGCCCCCGGGGAGCGCCTCGAGGGCGTCGAGGGCTTCGTCCCAGTCCTTCCCGCCGGTCAGCATCGTCGCCTGGAGCTCGTCGCCGAGCCTCCCGGCGAGCGACGGAAGGAGGGCGGCATCCTCCAGGGCGGTCTTCAGCTGGTCCGACGTCAGCGACCCCACGGGAGCGAGGAGTATCCTCACGTACCTCTCGGCAAGCCCGGAAGGCCTCGGAAGGACCGTTCCCTGAGGCAGGGAGTCGCGGCAGGCGCCCTGCAGGAAGGACGACAGGAGGACATCACCGGGACCGCAGAGCGCGAGGGCCGAGTCCGGCAGGCGCGCAAGGTCCAGGGCAGAGACGGCCCAGCCGGTGAAGGAGCCCGCCCCGGAGGACCTCAGGCTGTCGAGCAGAGCCACGAAGTCCCTCTCCCTGCCGCACGAGTGATAAAGGCCCAGGAGCCTGAACAGGGCCTCGTCCTCCAGGCCGTCGCGGCGCACGAGACCGAGGAGCTCCGAACGGGCCGCGGCGAACTCCCCCGAGAGCATCAGCGAGTCCGCCCGGAGGAACACGCAGTCGGAGCGGCCGGAATCGGCGGCGCCGGCCGAGCCGGCGAAGACGATGGCCAGAAGGGCTGCCAGGGCCGATCGTCGCATCAGTGCCTGAAGTGCCTTCTGCCGGTGAACACCATCGTGATGCCGTGGGAGTCGGCCGCCTCTATCACTTCGGCGTCGCGAATCGATCCGCCCGGCTGGGCGATGGCGGTGACACCAGCGGCGGCGGCCTCGTCGACCGAGTCCCTGAACGGGAAGTAGCCGTCGCTTCCCAGTGCGCAGCCCTGCGTCGGGAGCCCCGCCCGCGAGGCCCGCTTCACCGCGAGCTCGAGGCTCTCGACCCTGTTCATCTGCCCGGCGCCGATGCCCACGGCCCCGAATGGATCGGCGAGGACGACGGCATTGCTCTTCACGCCCCGGCAGATCCGCCACGCCATCTCGAGGGCGGCTGCCTCCTCCTCGCGGGGGCTTCTCCGGGTGACGACCCTCCCCGGCAGGTCTCCGGCGCATCCAGGGTCGGGCTCCTGGATCAGGACGCCTCCCCAGATGCTCCTCACCTGGAGGTCTCCACCGATGCAGCCAGGCATCTGCAAGGCCCTCAACTTCTTTCGCTTCCCGAGCGCCGTCAGGGCGTCCGGTTCGTAGGAGCCTGCCAGCATCACCTCGAGGAACAGCCCCTTCGCTGCCGCGACAAGGCCCGCGTCCACCCCTCCCCTCACCGCCAGTATGCCCCCGTACGGGGAAACGCGGTCCGACCTCAGCGCCCTCTCGAAGGCCTCCGCCGCGCTTCCTCCGATTCCCGCGCCGCACGGGCTGCCGTGCTTGAGGAGGACCGCTGCGGATCCCGTCCCGGGAAGGTCGAGCACCAGGTCCCAGGCCGCCGAGGCGTCGAGGTAGTTGTTGTAGCTCAGGCTCTCCCCCTGGACCAGCTTCGCCTCCCCGAATCCCCTCGGCGGGTAACCGAAGTGCGCCCATCCCGCCTGATGCGGGTTCTCGCCGTATCGGAGGCCGGGGACGAGGCCCTCCTCCATGTTCAGCGAGACGAGGAGGTCGTTCGAGGAGATCCGGTCGAATGCCCTCGAAGCCATCATGCGCCTGAAAGCGTCATCGTCGGATCCCCTCTCGACGGCCCCGACCGCCTCGTCGAGCCCGGCGGCCCCGTATGCGGCGATGACATGTCTCCAGTTCTTGGCGGCGGCCCTGAGCAGGCTCGGTCCACCGATGTCGATCAGCTCCGTCGTCTCCGGATCGAGAGGGCTCCGGCGCCAGTTGTCGGTGAAGGGGTAGAGGTCCACCGCTACCAGGTCGAAGACGGTGCCTCCGCTTCCGAGCATCTCCTCGCGATCCTGCCCCGCGGCGAGGATCGCCGTGTACAGCGCCGGGTGAAGGGTCTTCACGCGTCCCCCGAGCAGGGAGACGATCCCGGTCAGCTCCTCCGTGGGACGGACCGGCACGCCCGCAGCCTTCAGGTGATCGGCCGTGCCGCCCGAGGCTGTGAGATCCCATCCCGCGGCGACCAGCCTTCCCGCAAGTCCCTCGAGGCCCTCCTTGTTCCAGAAGCTCAGCAGAGCCTGCCTACGCATCGGACATCCATTCCCGGGCATCGAAGAAGGGGATGGGCTCCCTCTTGTGCCCGCTGAGATCGCACATTCTCCTGATCCGGCTCGAGGTCTCCTCCGGCAGAGGGCCTCCTTCGAAGAAGACCCTTATGTCCGAATAGGTTACGCCCATCTCCTCCTCGTCGCTCTGTCCGGCCCACAGCCCTGCGGAAGGAGTCCTGTCGACGATCCCGGGCGGGAGCCCCAGCGCACGGCCCAGGGCTCTCACCTCGTCCTTGTACAGCCTGGCGAGGGGCATGAGATCCGCCGCTGAGTCGCCCCATTTCGTCGAGTAGCCGACCAGATACTCGGAGTAGTTGCCCGTGCCCACCACGAGCCTGCCCTGCGAGAAGGCGTACAGGACAGACATCCTCAACCTGGGCTTGATATTAGCCAGGGTCAGCTTCGGAGCGCCGGACAGGTCGCAGGTTCTGACCATGCAGTCGAACACGCTGTCGAGAGGGATCACCTTCAACCCGATGCCCAGGCTGGATGCTACGAGCGCCGCGTCCCGGCGGTCGTCCTCGGGGCTCTGGCAGGGCAGGTACAGGGCCAGGACCGATCCCGCCCCGACTGCCCGCGCGCTCAGCGCCGCCGCAACTGCCGAGTCGACGCCTCCCGACAGACCGACCACGAAGCCTCCAGCTCCGGCCGCTCCGGCGACGCCGGCCATCCAGTGCGCAGCGGTTTCCGCAAGATCCTGGAACCTATCCAGTTCGACCTCCCTGTTGCGAGGGCCTCAGAGTCAGCCTCCTCCGCCCCGGATCGGCTTCGATCACCTCGACCGCCATGCCTCTGCCCGGACGATAGCTCTGCGGCGACCCGTGACCAAGGTACCTCGCCGGGACGAGCCCCTCCGCGGGCAGATCGGCCAGCCTGACGAAGACACCGAAGTCCTCGGACGCGCTGACCACCCCGTCGAAGATCGAGCCCGCACGCCTCTCGAGATACATCAGCGCCAGCAGGTCGGTGCACTCCCTCTCGGCGTCCTCTGCGCGCTGCTCGGCGTCGCTGCATCTCTCCGCCGCGCCCGGAGCGTCCGGCAGCACAGGGGCCTCTCCGGCGTCGACCGCCCTCAGGGCCCTGGAGACGATGAGGTCCGGATACCGGCGGATGGGGCTTGTGAAGTGCAGGTAGTTCCTCAGGGCCAGGCCGAAGTGGCCCGTGTCCGCAACACCGTAGACCGCCTTCTTCATCGAGCGCAGAACCGCCTCCCGGACGAGGGGGGCGGCAGGAGAGCCCGCGGTCCTGCGGAGCACATCCTGCAGATCGCCGGGAGAGACGGCCCTCGACGGAAGGGCCACGCCGAGGAGGGCCAGATCCTCCCTGAGCCTCGTCATGGCGTCCTTGTCCGGCTCCCCGTGATTCCTGAACAAGACCGGCAGTCCCAGCCAGCCGCAGTGCTCGGCCACCGTCCTGTTGGCCTCGACCATGAAGTTCTCTATGAGCCTGTGCGACTCGTCGTCGGAGACCCTTTCGAACGAGGCCGGGAACCCCGACGAGTCGAAGTGGATCCTGAACTCGTCACTGCCGAAGTCCAGCGCGCCGCGAGACTTCCTGGCCGCATCCAGGAGCCTCGACAACCTGGTCATCTCCGCGAGAGCCCCAGGGACGCCCGGAGAGGCCAGCTCCTCCCCCCGCATCCCGGCGAAGGCCTCCTCGTAGGTGAGGCGGGCTCCGGACCTGATCACCGAGGCGACTATCCTGGATCCCGTCCTCCTGCCGGATCCGTCGAAGCTCATGAACACGCTGCGTGTCAGCCTGTCCTCTCCCGGGCGAAGACTGCACGCGCCGTTCGAGAGCTCTTCCGGGAGCATGGGGATGACCCTGTCCGGGAGGTAGACGCTGGTCCCCCTCCTGGAGGCTTCGGAATCGAGGGGGCCGCCGGGGGAGACGTAGGCCGCGACATCAGCTATGTGGACCCCCAGCTCGAAGCCCCCCGGGCTCAGGGAGATCGACACGGCGTCGTCGAAGTCCCTCGCATCGACGGGATCCACGGTGAAGCAGAGTATCCCCCGAAGGTCCTCTCTGCCTGTCGCATCGACAGGATGCGAGGCCGCGGATGAAGCTTCGGCCCTCGCATCGGCCGGATATTCGGCGGCGGCGCCGAAGTCCCTGGCTATCCCGCCGATGAGAGCAGCGACCGAAGTGGCGTCGCCGATGGTTTCCCGCTCTACCAGGGCGGTCTCCCCGTCCCTGAGCTCTCCCCAGACCACGGAGCCCTCCCTGGCTCCACGCCCGACCTCGATCGGCATCCGCCTGGGCAGGGACGGGTCCAGCGGATCGAGCACCCAGCCCCTGCCCGATCTCCTGATAACCCCGCTGACGCCGCTCCTCGCCCTTTCGACGACGGCCAGTATCCTGCCCCGGAATGTGCTGACTCCTGTCTCCTCGATCCTTCCCACGACGACCAGGTCGCCGTCGATGGCTCCGCCGAGGTTGCGGGGATCTATCTCGATCCTCCGTCCCTCGCTCGTCACGAGACCCCTTCCGCTGGGCCTGACTCGCAGCCTTCCCCTGGAGATGCCCATCTCCTCCGCCGACGCGAAGCGGTTCCTGCCGGAGGCCCAGAGGAAGCCCTCTTCCAGAAGCTCCTCGACCGCCTCGGCCACCCCTCCGGATCCGCCGGCTCCTCCGAGCCTGGAGCGGATCTCCTTCAGATTCAGCCTGGCGGAAGGCTCACGCTCGAAGAGGTCCCTGACGAGGTCCCTGGTCGATGCCCCTTCCTCGTTCTCACTCAACGACAGTCACCTCCGCGGACCGGGGCGACGACGGCACAGCCGTCGGCATCGCCCCACCCTGACAGGTCCAGCGTCATGCCTGCGTCCACTGCCACGATCGCACAGGCCCCGAGGATGGACGGCACCTGGGAGGAGGACGGATCACCCTCCCGCCTGCCGCTCCCCGAACGGCTCCACGAGATCGCCACGCCTCCCGGCTCTCCGACCGTCCCCGACACCCTGATCGAGCCGCTTCCGCGGACCGACAGCAGGGCGGCGCAGGCCAGCGCGCGGCAGACCGGCATGGCTGCCGATGGAAGAGCCTGCCCGCCGGATCCCGGCGGATCAGCGTCGAGGATGACGGATCTTCCCCTTCCGGCGGACGCCACCCGGACGGCCGCCTCCGCAGCCGAGAGCCGCGTCGTCTCCGGCGCCGCTCCGCCCGTGTCCGGGAGCCGGCCGAGGACGTCGAGGTAGGCCCTGACTTCCTCACACGCGGACCAGGCCTCGCCCGCCTTCTGCAGGGATCGCCCGGGCTGGCCTTCGAACATGTGAGCCAGGTCGAGATTCCCGACGACGCCCACGAAGCGGTTGTTCAGATTGTGGAGCACGAGGGGCATCAGCAGTCCCGAAGACGCCTGGCCGATCAGCCGCGCCAGCCGTCCGGGCGGAGAAGCCGCCCAGGCTGCGATCTCGAAGGCCAGCTCCGAGCCGGCAGGGATCATCACGCAGGGGAAGGGCGCCTCCGAAGTGCCTCCGCCGCCGACCATCACCGGGATGGAGCCGGGCGCCGGCGCAGAGAAGCCGGCACCCGGCCCGCAGTCCACCGGGGTGAAGAAGGCAGGCTCCCTTCCGGTGCAGGCGCGCCCGACCTCCCCCCTCATCCCGTCCGGCAGCAGCCCTGCCGCGGATGCAGTGGCACTATAGCCCGCCATGAAAGACCTCCTCCCGCGGCCCGTCAGACAAGCGGAACGAACCGCACGAGCTCTCCGGGACGGGTCTCCGTTCCCGAGAGGAGCCTCGTCACCGTCAGGAGCTGCTGCGTCCCGTCCCGGGGGCCCACCGGTATGACCATCCTGCCGCCGACCGCGAGCTGTTCGGACAGGGCCGGAGGGACGGACGAGGCAGCCGCGGAGACTATCACGCCTTCGTAGGGGGCGGCAGGGGGCCAGCCCCTCCTCCCGTCGGCGGCTATGACCCGTACGTCGGCATCCGGCGCCACCAGCCGGAGGTTCCTCGCTGCGCGAACGGCCAGCGGGACCAGCACCTCGAGGCTGACGACGGAGAATCCCATCCTGGCGAGGATCGCCGTCTGGTAGCCCGAACCGGTCCCGATCTCCAGGATGCGCGATCCCGGCCCGAGGTCCATCATCTCGATCATGAGCGCGACGATGAAGGGCTGGGAGACCGTCTGCCCGAGGCCCACGGGAAGCGGGAAGTCGCCGTAGGAGTCGACCAGGTCGCATCCGTCCGGGACGAAGAGATGCCTCGGCACTTCGAGGAACGCCGACAGGATCAGGGGATCGCAGATGCCTCTGGCGGCTATCTGCCTCTCCACCATGGACCGGCGGAGCGCCTCCGCACGGGGACCGTCAGCGGCCGTCAGATCCGTCCTCCTTCTTCCTGGCCCTTTCGCGCGCCGTCTTCCACTCGACGAGCCTCGCAGCGACGGCGGCCTCCCTGCCGGACTCCCCCGGTTCGAAGTAGACGGGCTCTCCGAGGCCGGCCGGGAAGTTGACTGATGTGACCATCCGGTCAGGCATGTCGTGGGCATACTGGTAGCCCTCGGAATAGCCCAGCTCGCGCATGAGCCTGGTGGGGGCGTTGCGGAGGTGCAGCGGGACGGGCAGGCTGCCCTCCTCGCGCGCCGCCGAGGAAGCGCGGCCCCAGGCAACATAGACCGAGTTCGACTTCGGAGCGGTGGCGAGATAGCAGACGGCCTCCGCGAGGGCCAGCTCGCCTTCCGGGGACCCGAGGAAGTGGTAGGAGTCGGCCGCCCTCATCGCCACCGTGAGTGCCGACGGATCAGCCATTCCCACATCCTCCGAGGCGAATCGCACAAGCCTCCGCGCCACGTACAGGGGATCCTCCCCGGACACGATCATCCGCGCCAGCCAGTAGAGCGACGCGTCCACATCGCCGGAACGGAGCGACTTGTGCAGTGCGCTGATGAGGTTGTAGTGCTCCTCTCCCGACTTGTCGTACCTGAGGAGCGCCCGAGACAGTATGGACGAGGTCGCATCCGCGTCTATCCTCGAGGCCTCTCCGGAGAGGGTCCCGCACACTGTCTCGAGGATGTTCAGCGCCCGTCTCCCGTCGCCGTCGGATGCCGAGGCTACCAGGTCGAGGGCGCCGGCCTCCACGGAGGCACCGTACCGCCGGACGAACTCGCGGCTCTCGACCGCCCTGTCGAGAAGACGGCGGAGATCCGCCTGACCCAGGGCCTTGAGGACGTAGACCGCGCACCTGCTCAGCAGAGGAGCGTTGATCTCGAAGGAGGGATTCTCGGTCGTGGCGCCGACGAGGCGGATGGTCCCCCCCTCGACGTGGGGCAGGAAGGCATCCTGCTGCGCCCTGTTGAAGCGGTGGATCTCGTCCACGAACAGGAGGGTCCCCGTACCGGACGAGAGCCTTCTCCCAGCCTCCTCCACTATCTGGCGGACCAGGGGGACCCCGCCCGTGACCGCGCTGAACCTTACGAAGTGCTCGCTGGTCTTCTCCGCGATCAGCAGGGCCAGAGTGGTCTTGCCGCTTCCGGGAGGCCCCCAGAGGATCACCGACCCCAGGGCACCGGCCTCCAGAGCCCTCCTGAACGGGGCGTCGGCGGCGAGCAGGTGATCCTGGCCGACAACCTCCTCCAGCGTCTCTGGCCGCAGGGCATCCGCGAGCGGAGCTCTGGGAGGATTCTGATCGAACATATGCTGGAGTATACGGCGGGGACCGGAGACCGGGGACTGGCGGGAGGCTGTAGCCTGCAGAAAGGGCCCGGCCGGAGTGGCCGGGCCCCCATATGACGGACGACCGGCTCTAGTGCGTGGGCTGCTGCTGGACAGCCTGCGAACGAGCCTGCTGGATCATCATCTGGACCATCGGAGCCATGTCGACTGTCTGGACGGGAGGGCCGGAGAGCTTGTTCTCGGCGCCTTCCATGCCGAAGCCGGAGGCCTCGACGGAGTGAGTCTCTCCGGTCTCCGCGTCCGTGATCCTGACATAGACCAGCGGGACGATCGGGAGATCGCCGGAGAGCATCACCTCTACGGTGCCCTTCGGATGGGTCATCGTCAGCACCTGGCCGTTGACCGCGGTGCCGCCCACTGTTCCCTGGCCGGCCGCCATGGCGTACTGGAACTGGTCGAGCATGGCCTGGAGGCTGTCGCCGCCCGGCCCCTGCATCTGCATGGTCATGCCGCTGGTGAGCTGGCGCATGAACGCAGTGTCACTGAGCATGGGCTGAAGGACATCCGGGACGCCGCTGATGTCGTAGGCGACTATAGCGTTGTTCTGCATGAACTTGATGACCTTGACCGCTCTCAGGAAGTCGATGAACTTCTGCATGCTCTCGGGGTCGTTCATCAGCTGGGAGGGATTGGGATTGTGCGTCGCGAAGTAGGCGTGGGGATCGGCGAGCACCTGGTTCGCCGTGGCGCGGTACTGCTCCATGGAGCTTGCCAGCACCTGCGGATCCACGAGGACCTGGGCCACCATGCCGTCGGCGGTCTCGAGCTGGAGCCAGAGGCAGCTGGTGCCCTGGAACTGCTCCTCTCCCACGACGGAGAGCTTGGCCGCATCGGCGAGTGTGTCGACCTTGAAGCTGACCCACTGGCCAACCGCCAGGGCCGGATTGTGAAGGGTTATCTCGTTGGTCTGCTGGGCCGGCTGGTTGCCTGACGTCGAGTCGGGGTTGGCGCCCCCCTCACCCGGCTTCTGTGCACAGCCGGAAACCGCGAGAGCGATGCCGGCGAGGAGGACAAGAAGGAGCCTGAACATACATCTTCCTTTCGATGCTCGTGAATGTGCCTTAATGACTTGCGGATAAGCTAGCTGTAAAACATAGGCCTTCGGGGCCGTCAGGGCAAGACTCGCCTACTCCTCGCTCGAGACGTTCACGAGGTACTTGACCGGATATCCGGCCTGCTCCAGCCGACTCCTGCCGCCCAGGAACTCCAGGTTGATCACGAATGCGGTCGCGGCCACGGCGCTCCCGTCCGCCTCCACGAGGTGGCACGCCGCGAGGGCCGAGCCCCCGGTCGCCACCAGGTCGTCGAGGACCACGAAGCTGCTCCCCCGGGGCACGGAGTCCTTGTGCATCTCGATGCGGGCGGTCCCGTACTCGAGAGTGTAGTCCTCGCCTATCGTCGCCGCGGGGAGCTTGCCGGGCTTTCGCAGGAGCACAAGGGGAACCCTTCGGCGGGCAGCCAGTACGGCCCCGAACACGAAGCCCCTCGACTCGATGCTCGCCACCGCGTCGAAGCGGACCCCCGACAGCTCGTGCTCCAGCAGGTCCACGGTGTCGGAGAGCGCGCCGGGCGTCGTGAGCACGGTCGTGATGTCCTTGAAGACCACGGGCGGCGCCGGGAATCCGGGCACGTTCCTGATCAGCCTCTCGATGTCCCGGGTCGTCAGCATTGACCAACCTCCCTGTCAGCTTCGAGGAATCCAATCACTTCGGCGGGCGATGCCACGGGCGTGACGCCCGGGATCGAAGACCAGTTCCCAAAGGCCATGACCGAACGGCCTGCGTCCAGGGCCTGGGCCACTTCGGAGAGCGTCCCGTACCTTCCCCCGACTGCCACCAGGACCTTCCCCGCCAGGGCGACCACACGGTTCCGGCCGGACCCGAGCCCGGTCGGTATCCTCAGTGACACGGACGGGCCGGCCGAGTCGGGCTCCGTGCCGGGCAGGATTCCGATGGTCGTGCCGCCGGCCAGGGCCGCTCCCCGGCAGACAGCCTCCATGACCCCTCCGCCGCCTCCGCAGGCAATGCAGTACCCCTTCGCGGCGAGGAGGCCGCCGAGCTCGAATGCGAAGGCCAGCTCGGCCTCGGAGGCGTCAGGGCTCCCGGCGACGGAAACCACGGCTCGAGGTCCCGAAGGGTCCGGCATGACCGGATCGACCTCTCTTTCGTCGAAAAGAGGTGGTCGGGGCGAGAGGATTTGAACCTCCGGCCTCCTGGTCCCGAACCAGGCGCGCTAAACCGGGCTGCGCTACGCCCCGACGACAGGCGAATGTACTGAATGCCGCCCCGTGGTCAACTCCCGACAAGGAAGCGTGCCCCCGCGAGGGCTCCCGTGCACGCCAGCGTGATGACCGCGCCGGCAGCCGCAACGCCCAGCGCTATAGCGGGAAGGGCCAGCCGGAAGGGGATGCCGAACAGGTATGCGACGACGCATCCGCTCCAGGCCCCGGTCATCGGAAGCGGGATGCCCACGAACACGGCCAGGCCCAGCGCCTCGTACTTCTCGATGCTTGTTCCGGCCCTGCGCCTCGCCCTCTCGAAGAGCCTATCGAAGAACACCCTGAAGGGCCTCCATCTGGAGAGGAACCTGCTGACCGGCCCGAGGAACCACAGGATGAAGGGCACCGGGAGCATGTTCCCGATGAAGGCCAGCACGTAGATCTTGAACCAGGGCCATCCCCAGGCATGCTGCATGAGCGTGAAAGCAATGGGTATGCTGGCCCTGAGCTCGGTCAGGGGGATCGCCGAGAGCAGGATCATCTGGAGTTCCGCGGGCATCCACCCCAGAAGGTGGAGGATCCTCTCACCCATTGGGCTGAAGCTCCCTCACCAGGGGCACGAACGTGCAGGAGAAGGCCGGGCCCTGGTCCTCCACCCTGCCGGAGACCTTCCTCCAGACCCTGAACTCCTGCCGGGCCGGCTCCCCGACCGGAGCCCCCAGGCGGCCGCCCTCCGCGAGCTGGTCGAACAGGGCGGCGGGTACCGACGGGCATGCGGCGCTGAGAAGGATGCATTCGAACGGCGCGTGCTCGGGCCACCCCAGTCCGCCGTCGCCGAATCGCACCCTCGCTCCAAGGGCGCCCAGGCCGAGCAGGACCCTCCTGGAGCTGTGGACCAGGTCCAGGAGCTTCTCCACTCCGCAGGCCATGCCGCAGATGCCCGAGAGCAGCGCCATGACGTAGCCGCTCCCGCTTCCCACCTCCAGCACGGTCGATCCGGGGGACGGCCGCAGCGCGGACAGGCAGCCGAGGACCACGGACGGCGCGCTGAGCGTCTGCCCCCTGCCTATGGGCAGTGTGCACTCCGTGTAGGCCCTGTGCCAGAGCGTCTTCTCGACGAAGAGGTGCCTCGGGACGGCGAGCATGGACTCGACCGCCGGCTCGTAGGGTTCCACGAGCGGGGAGCGGAGCAGCTTCTCCACCATCGCCCTGCGGGGCCTCGAGAAATCATCCATCCAGATCAGAGTCTCCGCCGGGAGGGGGGAAGGCGAGAAACTGGTCGGGGCGACTGGATTCGAACCAGCGACCCCTTGAACCCCATTCAAGTGCGCTACCGGACTGCGCCACGCCCCGACCGGAGCGCAAAACTAAGGAGCCGGCGCGCTGCCGTCAACGGCCATCGGATCGCTGTCCAGGATCCGCAGGATGTCCCGGAGCTCGGAGCAGACGCCCGTCAGGTCGGTCTCCACCTTGTCGGGAGCCTCGGGCGGCAGATCCAGCTCCATCTGCTCCTGTTCCGACATGTGGCGCATCTCCTCCAGGCGCTGTCTGGCACCATCGACGGTGAAGCGCTCGTCGTACAGCAGCTTGCGGATCAACCTGATGATATCGAGGTCCCTGGGTCGGTATATCCTGTTGCCGGCCTGGTTCTTGGCCGGCTTCAGCATCGGGAAGGCAGTCTCCCAGTACCGCAGGACGTGCGGCTTGAGATCGGTCATCTCGCATACTTCGCTTATGGAGTAGTAGAGCCTCTCACCCTCTCGAGCCACTCTCGTGCCCCCGGTTCTTCCCGTGTGAGGGACGGCCTCCGGCCTCCGGCTTCTTCTCCCCGCCCAGCGACTTGTTCAGCCTGCTGAGAAGCCTCTTCAGAGGCGGATCGCCCTTCTCGAGCTCCTTTTCGATCTCCATCAGGTCGCGCTTCGCGCGGTCGTGGTCCTCGTTCCACGACAGCGCGTCGTGAAGCGAGTCCCTCGCCTTCTGCCACTGCTTGCCCTTCATGTAGACCTCGCCCAGGAGCACGTGGTTGTCGGCGTTGAAGTACTCGATCTCGCACGCCACCTTCAGATGCTCGGCGGCCTCCCTGTAGCGCATCATCCCCGAAGACGCGCGTGCCAGGGCCCTCCTCAGCGCAGGCTGCCTCGGGTACCTGGCCAGGATCCGCTGGAGCAGGTCGGCCGCCTGCCAGAAGTTGCCCTGCTCGCAGAGACGGTCCGCCGAGCGGATCGTGCGCTTGAGACCCTCGTCCAGCCGCTGGGCGGCACCCGCCCTCGGCTCTTCCCTGACGGCCGCCCCGGCGGCGCCGGCCTGAGAGGTCTGTGTGACGGGAGCCGCTCCGGCCTTCGAGGCATCCCTGGGCGCGTAGAGCCCGGGGTCCGCCTGTATCCCCATGCTCTTGTCGTACTCGCGGCGCAGGACCGGGGAGCTGAGGGTCTGGAAGGCCTCGTTGATGAGCATGAAGCGGGCGGTGGCCTCTTCGCCACCGCCCGCCACATCGGGATGAAGCCTCCTGGCCAGCTCGAAGTAGGCCTTCTCCACGTCTTCGAGACCGGCATCCCGGGGAATCCCGAGGATCGCGTAGTAGTCCTCCGGCGTACCCCAGGCAGGCGCTTCCGGATGCACTCCCCTACCTCAGGACTGTGAACCTGCTGTCACTCACGGATCCGGCGGATGTCGCCCTGAGCAGATAGACGCCGGACGGCACGCTGCCGGGAACCGTGAACTCGACCCAGTTGTCGCCCGCCCTGAGAGTGCCGGTCGACACGTCGGAGACCTTGTGACCGCTGACGTCGTAGATGGCCAGCGAGGCCCCCGGGGAGGGAAGGGTCAGGACGACGCCGGCCGAACCCGTCACCGGGTTCGGAGTGACTGAACCCAGGCTCAGCGAGCCGGAGACCTGCGCGCCCTGGCCGCCCTCGACGCCGGTGAAGCCCGGGGCTGTCATGCAGAGCCAGATGTTCATGTAGCGGCACTGGTTGCAGATGTTGACGATGATGGTGGTGTCGCTCTGGCCGCCCCAGAAGCCGTTGTCGGCGCACTCGGGAGTGAAGATCATGCACTTGGGATGCCCGCCGCCGCTCCAGTAGCTCCAGTCGTCGGCGTCACCATTGGATGTGTATCCGAGCACCTCGCCGCACTGACCGTACGTGTAGCCGTTGTACTGGGTCATCGCGGCGCTCCACGCATTGAACGTCGCCTCGTCGGGGGTGTTGCTCGTGTTGTAGTTCCAGGGATGGATGAGGTCCCCGCCGTATGTGTGGTAGTGCATGCCGGCGATGGGGTCGATGCTGTCCATGAAGTTCATGACGGCCTGGGTCTCGGGCTCGCTGCCGGCGCTGGCGCCGCGGTAGGTTTCGTCATACTGGTTCGGGCTCGAGCCGTAGTCGTCGTATCCCCACATGTAGGGATAGTTCCGGTTGATGTCGACCCCGTCCGGCGGCCTCTGGTTCTTGCGGAGCATCCCGCCCGACGGGTTGCAGTTCAGTATGTAGGTATCCGGATTGACGATGGGGATGAAGTAGATCCGCTCGTTGTCGAGGATCCAGGTGGCCATCGTGTCGCTGCCGTAGCTCGTGGCCAGCCAGTGCGCGAAGTCGATTATCACGGAGTTGCCGCCAGGCTCGCGGGCATGTGTGAGGGCGGTGAAGATGATGGCCGGCTTGTACGGGGCACCGCCGCTGCTCGTCATCTCGATCATGTTTATGGCCCGACCCTGGAAGCTGCTGCCTACGGACACCGGCGTGTCCACCAGGTCGGAGTGCTGGGCGGCCAGCGTGGCCCAGAATGCGTTGTTCTCCTCCCAGCTGTAGTAGTAGCCGGCGTTCCCTCTGGTCTCGCCGGTCAGGGAGCTCCACTCACGCGGCATCACCTTGTACTCGCCAGCGTAGAGGGCCGCCGTGGCTATCTCGCGGTCGGGGAGCACTATGTCGACATAGCCGCCGCTCACGCTCGAGCTGGCGATGTCCCTGCCATCGGCGATCAGATCGCTGATCAGTACCGCAGGCGCATCCGTGAACAGACGCACGATACGATCCGCGCCCGACGATCCGGCGAGCAACAGGACTGCCGCCAGCAAAAGGATACCCTTCATCGTCCTGGCCTCCTGACTGGTGTTGACTTCTATCGAATAACAGGCTAGCTTTCGCCCTCGACAAATGCAAACGCCGGGGAGACTTCCGCAGTTCCCCGAGGCCTGCTTGGAGCTAATCTGTTGAAAGGAGCCCGTTCTTGGCAAGGAGCACTCAGTCCGAAAAGGTCCACCGCAGCGACGAGATCAAGCACGCCCGGAACCGCAGTCGCGTGAGGGCCCTGCGCACGGCGGTCGGCAAGGTCGTATCCGCATCGACTCCCGATGAGAAGCTGGTGGCCGTCAGGGAGGCGCAGAGCCTCGCGGACAAGGCCGGGCGCCGTCGCGTCATACATCCCAACAAGGCCAGCCGCATCAAGAGCCGGCTCGCGAAGACGGCCGAGCAGAAGGGCTGAAGCCTGCAGGCTGAAGACTGAGGGCGCCGGACGCCTATTGCCTGACGATCCTGCTCGTGCCGTCGGCCATGTCCCTCACCGAGTAGCCTGCCGCGGCAAGGGAGTTCCTCATCGCATCGGCCTCGGCGAACATCCTGTTCCGCCTGAGGGAGACCCTCACCTCGGCCAGCGCGTCCAGGAGCGGCTCCACGCCCGATCCGCCCTCCACCCTTCCCAGGTCCAGTCCGAGCGCCCCGCCGGCAAGGTCCTCCAGCACCATGGCCGCCACTCCCCTGTCGATGTCCGACGCGCCTTCGTCGAGTATGGAGTTGGCCTTCCTCGTGAAGTCGAAGAGGGAGGCGAGGGCACCCGGCGTATCCAGATCGTCGTCCATCGCCGAGTAGAAGTCCCTGTGCAGTCCTTCGAGGGCCGCCGACATCCCCTCGGATATCTCCCCCGATCCGGGCGAGCCGGCGCGCCTACGGAGCTCGACGAGCCTGTCCCAGGCGCTGGCGGCCGAGTCGAGGCCCTCCGGCGTGAAGTCGAGAGGGCTCCTGTAGTGGCTCCTGAGGATGTACAGCCTCACGACCATCGGGTCGTGCCGCGAGAAGATCTGCTTGAGCGTTACGAAGTTGCCCAGGCTCTTGCCCATCTTGGTGCCGCCGACGGTGATCATGTTGTTGTGGAGCCAGAACCGTGCGAACTGCCTCCCCGTGGCCGCCTCGCTCTGCGCCACCTCGGACTCGTGGTGCGGGAAGATGTTCTCCAGGCCTCCGCCGTGGATGTCTATCGTCTCCCCGAGGTATCTCATCGCCATGGCCGAGCACTCCAGGTGCCAGCCGGGATAACCCCTCCCCCACGGGGACTTCCACTGGAGGATGTGCCCCGGCTTCGCGGACTTCCAGAGCGCGAAGTCCCTGGGGTCGCGCTTGTCCTCCGAGACCTCGACGCGGGCCCCTGCCTGCAGCTCGTCCGTCCTCCTGCCCGAGAGCCTCCCATACCGGGGGAATGTGCGGACGGAGAAGTAGACGTTCCCGCTCTGGGTGACGTATGCGTTGCCGCGCTCCAGCAGCTTCTCGACAAGCTCGATCTGCTCGGGGATGTGGCCGGATGCCCTGGGGCTTATGTCCGGGCGGGCGTTCCCGAGAGCGTCCATGTCCTCGAAGTAGGACCTGGTGTACTTCTCGGCCATCTCCATCGGCTCGAGCCTCTCGAGCGCCGCCTGCTTCAGGACCTTGTCCTCTCCGTCGTCCGCGTTGTCGCTGAGGTGGCCGACGTCGGTGATGTTCTGGACGTACCTGACCCTCAGCCCGCGCCGGCGGAGCCACCTGACGAGCGTGTCGAAGGAGACGTAGCTCTTCCCGTGTCCGAGATGGCTGTCACCGTAGACCGTGGGACCGCAGACATAGACGCCGGCGGAAGGCGGATCGAGGGGGGCGAACTCCTGGAGCTCGCCGCCCAGGCTGTTCGTCAGCTTCAAGAGCGGTCCCTCCCGGCAAAGTAGTCCATTCCCATGGCGGACCTCACGAGGTCCAGCGTGGCCGCCCCCTCCCGCCGCGCCCTCTCGGTCCCCGCGACGACTATCTCGTCGAGCAGTCCCGGCCTCGAGAACTGCTCCCTCCGGTCACGCATGGGGCCGAGAAGGGCCTCCAGGACCTCCACCAGCCTCTTCTTGCAGGCGACGCAGCCTATCGAGCCCTGCCTGCACCTCTCGACGATGTCCGCGTGCTCCGGGGCGTTGAATGCGTCGTGATAGGAGCAGATCGTGCAGATCTCCGGATGGCCGGGGTCGGTCGCATGTATCCTGGCGGGGTCGGTGATCGCCGACATCACCTTCTGCCTGAGCGTATTGCTGTCGTCGCTCAGATAGATGCAGTTCCCCAGGGACTTCGACATCTTGGCGGAGCCGTCGATCCCCACGAGCCTGGGGACCCTGCTCACCAGTCCCTCGGGCTCGGGGAAGACCTTTCCGTAGAGTTCGTTGAACCTCCGCGCGACGAAGCGGGTCATCTCGATGTGGGGAAGCTGATCCTCCCCGACGGGCACGAGGTTCGCCCTGCAGAAGAGGATGTCGGCCGCCTGGCTGACGGGATACCCCAGGAAACCGTAGGTCATGTCCGTGTAGCCGTATGCCCTGGCTTCCGTCTTGATGGTCGGGTTGTGCTTCAGCCTGCTGACGGTCACGAACATCGAGAAGAAGACGGTGAGCTCGGCTATCTGGGGGACCATGCTCTGGACGAAGATCGATACCTTGCCGGGGTCGAGCCCGGCTGCCAGGTTGTCCAGGGCCACCTGCCTGACGTCCTCCGAGAGCCTCTCGGGCCTGTCGAAGTTCGTCGTCAGAGCCTGCACGTCCGCTATGATGATGAAGGTGTCATACTCGTCCTGCAGGGCGACGCGGCTCGCGAGAGAGCCCACGAAGTGGCCCAGGTGAAGGGGGCCGGTGGGCCTGTCGCCCGTCAGTATCCTGCGCCTCATTGCTCCTCCTGCGCGGCATGGACCACGACGGGGGCGTCCGACTCGCGGAACCCCCTCAGGTCGATCTCGCTTGTGTAGGCGTCGAGAAGCCTGTACACCGAGCCCACCAGGGGCCTCAGGCGCGGGCATATCCCGGCGTATCCCCCGAGGTACCTCAGAGTGCGCGGGAGGCTCCTGAGGTAGTCCTCGCGCTCGAAGGCCCGGTACTGGAAGGCGAATGTCCCTGCGGCCTTGAGGCTTCGCTGGCAGGCGCACGAGGCCACGCGGAACATGGTGGACCGCCCGGTCGAGGCCAGGAACTTCCTGGCATGGCTCTCCCAGTCGGGCCCGACATCTATGTAGCTGTCCCTGAGCAGGCTGACGAGATCGTACTCCGGCGGTCCGAACCTGGCGTCCTGCCAGTCGACCATCACGATCCTGCCCGACGGAATCATAAGGTTCGCCGAGTGGTAGTCCCTGTGCGTGAAGACCCTCGGCCCCTCCGCGATGCCCGCGCAGAGCTCCCTGAACTGCAGCTGGAGCGCCGTCACCTCCTCCTGTGGGACGCCGAGGAGCCTGAAGAAGAGGTGCTCGAGCGTGTGGTCCAGCTCCGCCTGGAAGTAGTTGGCAGTGAAGTGCCTCTTCCCGGCGATGGACTCGGCGCACTCGGACGGCGTCAGATCCCGCTGCATCCTCTCGAGGAGATCGACCGCCTCGTCCAGGTGCGCTCTGTACTCCGCCTCCGGCAGGTCGAGCAGACGGGTGTCCCCGAGGTCCTCCATGACCGCCCAGCCCGCGGGAGGGTCGGAGTACAGGATCTTCGGAACGGGGAACCCCCTCGACGCCAGCAGTGCGTTGATGTCGAGCCAGGAGTCGATCGGGATCCTGCCGCTGTCCATGGCCACGAAGGATCCGGAGGGGGAGGCGACCCTGTAGAAGTCCCTTCGAGAGGCATCGCGGGCGAGGCTTGTCATCGCGGAGGACTCCCCGAGCCTCCGCCTCACCCACTGCTCGAACGCGCCCGCAGGCTCATGCATCCCCGACCCGTCCACTCCGTTCGAAGAACCACGGGAGAACATCGTCCACGATCGATCCCGAGACCAGGGACGAGCCATCGAGCATGACGGAGTCCCGGAGGAGCGTCCCGGCCTTCACGGAGCATCCCGCGGAGACGAACCACGAGCCCTCCAGCGTCGCTCCGGGCTCTATCACCGCGGAAGGATCGATCCGGCTCCCGGTGGAGAGCAGGGCTCTCCTGTATGCCCCGGGCGTGCCGATGTCCATCCACGCCGCTCCGGATTCCCAGGAGGCCAGTCTGTGCCCGGAGCCGGAGGCCAGCCCGGCGAGATCAACGAACATGGTGCCTGTCCTCAGCTCCGAGGCCATCCTCATCACGGCGCTCCCGATCACGGATGCTCCCAGGTAGTGCCTCGGGCGCCCGGAGGAGCAGCCGAACGAGCCGTCCGGCGACACCCGGAGAGCCCCGTAGGCGCCGCCCGGAGGGAAATCCCCGGTCGCGGCGGTCCATGACGCGCCCTTGCCGAAGTGCTCCTTCACCATGGATCCGAAGTCCAGGTCCGTCACCATGTCGGTGTTCAGGACGAGCCATGCGCCGTCGGCGCCGCCCGCGGCCCCGAGCCTCGCCAGCGTCCCTACGACGCCCAGGGGCCGGGGCTCGAAGAAGACCTCGCATGCCCTCCCGGCCGCCGCCTCGATCTCCGCCCGGATCAGTCCGGGACAGCGGGACGCATTGGCCGCCAGCCGTCCACCGAGCCCTCCAGCCTCTCGGGCCAGGCGCCCCAGGACCGTGCCCCCGCCCCAGGGGAGGAGCGACTTGGGCCTGAGAAAGGAAAGGGGTTCCGCTCTCCTGCCGCACCCGGCGGTCAGGAGGAGAACCCCTCTCAGAGTCTCGGCAGCCCGCTGGGACGCTTCAGCCGTAAATCTGCTTCTTGTTGCAGTCGCAGAGCTTGACCCTTCTGCGCTGTGGACGCCAGTTCCCCTTTTCATCCGTGATGGAGGCATAGAGGACGACGGCGGTCTTCTCCTTGCCACAGACAGCGCAGGTCTCCCGGAGGACCTTGCGGCTCTCGTGGGCGAGCTTGGCCGCGAAGCTTCTCTCCTTCTTCGGCATCTCAGTCCCCGTCCTTCTCGCACTGGGCAGGCACGCGGCCGGCCAGAGTCGAAATGTCATCCATGCGGGCGCGGTCGCCGGTGAACCTCAGGGCCGCCAGGGCCGTCTCGATCATGGACAGAATGCCGCGCCTGACCTGCACTGCGCTTCTCCGGCCCGGCGCGGCCCACCAGAACGGGCACGAGTATAACATCCTGTCCGCGAGCGCTGCAACTTCATCGGCGTCACACGATCGAGCCCACTCGAGCACCTCCGAGGACAGCCTCCGGAGAGCGGCGTGGTCTGGAACCGCGGGATCGTCCCAGAGGGGCCACGGCTTCCCTGCGGCAAGGTCCCGGGCAGTTGTGGACCATGAGCCGGAGGGTATCTCCGCCTTGCGGGCCGGATACAGCCCGAGGACCTCCCCGGGCGTAGAGAGACTGAAGCCTTCGGACACCTGGATCTCCGAGAGGAGCGGCGCCAGGGTCTTCTCCACGGCCCCTGGCCTGTGGTGCCCGAATGTCTCCCCGTCCAGCGCTATCAGCAGGTAGCCCGGGCCGTCCCTGCCCAGCCAGGCGTCCATCCCCGCGCACAGCTCTCCGGCTATCGTGTCGCCACTCTCGTCGTGGAACGCGATCCTGTTGCTCCACATGTTGCTGCGTAGAAAGACGGCTATCCCGCCGCACTCGGGGACCCAGTCGGCCGGCGCGGAGGCGCCCGATGCCAGGAAGGGCAGGTCGTCGCCCATTGTCCAGTCGAAGCCCATGCCTGCCAGGTGCCCCAGGACTTCCGGCGATATGGCCATCTCGGGCGGGAAGACGCCCGAAGGCGAGAACCTCTCGCCGAGGTGGCGCCGGTTGCCCTCCGTGTTCAGGGCTATCTGCCTCTCCATCTCACCCGCGGGGATCAGCGGGAAGATCGGGTGGAAGGCCCCGGAACCGGTGAATTCCACTCCCCCTGCCATCGCGAGATCGTCGAGGCAGGGCGACTCGGCCCGCGCGAGCTGCTCGGTCAGTGAGTAGTTGATGTTGACCGTCACCTTCGCTCCCGTCTCCCTCAGGAGGGCGAATACCGGCGCGTAGCACTCCCTCTCGATCCGCTCGATCACATGGGGGTCCTGGGTCGGCGGCTGGTAGAAGTGGAGAAGCAGGGCGATCTGTTTCATGCTCTTGGCTCCAACTCCAGCGTGATGCCGTCGCCGGGGCCCAGCCCGGTCAGATCGGCGGCGCTTCCTCCGGCCACGGCAAGCTCGAGCAGTCCCGAGCCGCCCGGGAGGAGCAGCAGCCCGGGGCGGTCGTAGGCCCGTGCGGTGTCCACCGGGAAGACCCCGGCGGGGGTCGCGGCACTGATCGGGCGGACGCCTTCCAGGTGAGAGCGCGACAGCCAGAGGATGCAGTTCCCGAAGGAGTCCACCGATGCGACGACGGCGCTCAGGAAACGGCCCTCCCTCGAGGGGGCCGGCCTGTCGAGGACCTCTATCGTGGCAGGATCGACCTGCGGCAGTGAGGACACGACGGCGGGGTCCTTCATCGCCCGGGCCAGCCAGGGGGCGAAGACGTCCCTTCCGTGGAAGGTCGCGGACGATCCGGCAGGAGGGGCCGGGAGCTCCCGGAACTCCCCGGCGCCCACCCATCCCAGGAGCCCGTTGTCAGGCCCCGAGTAGAGCACTCCGCTGCGCCTGCACAGAAGGCCCCTCCGCGCCGTGCCGACCCCGGGGTCGACCACCGCCAGGACGCCGGCGCCGGCGGGGATCCAGGGCGACGACACCATCAGGTGAAAGGCTCCCCCGGCTATGTCCCCGGGCCTCACGGAGGCCGTGAGGTCTACGAAGGCGGTGTCGGGGAGCACGGAGAGGAAGGCGGCCTTCATCTGTCCGCAGTATGTGTCCGACAGGCCGAAGTCGGTCAGGACGAAGACGGTGGTCACCTATGTCTCACCACCACGAGCGTCTGGTCGTCGGCACGGGGTGCCCCTGCGGAGTGGCGGTTGACGGCATCCAGGATCCTCGCGACCATCTGTCTCGAAGACAGGTCGCGGCTGGCCACGCACAGCTCGGCGAGGGACCGCAGGCCGAATTCCTCTCCGTCAGGGCTCATCGCCTCGGTGATCCCGTCGGTGTACAGCACGAGCACATCGGCGGTCTCGAGCAGCACGACCCCCTGCTCGTACCTGGCCGTCGCGAGGGCCCCCAGAAGGAGCCCCCCCTCGGTGAGGAGCTTGGTCTGTCCCTCCCGTGTGACGAGCAGGGGCGGGTTGTGGCCGGCGTTCACGTAGCTGAGAAGGCCCGAGCGGGTGTTCAGGACCCCGTAGAAGAGGCCGACCAGGCTGACGCCCTCGTCGCCCGCCGTGAGCGCCTCGTTGACCCTCTCAGCGATCTCGCTGATGGAGTAGACGTTCCGGACCTGGGCCCCCAGGTTCCCCTTCAGACTCGCCATCGTGAGGGCCGCCGGGATACCCTTGCCGGAGACGTCCCCCACCGCGATGCCCAGGTTGTCCTCGGGGAGCTGGAAGAAGTCGTAGTAGTCCCCGCCCACCTCCCGCGCCGGGCTGTAGAAGAACTCGATGTCGTAGCTCTCCAGCCTCGGAGGGCTGTCCGGGAGGAACTCCTTCTGGATCTCCCTCGCCGTGTTCAGCTCCTCGTAGATGGTCGCACCCGACGAGAACCTGTTCAGCAGGAGGTCGGGCAGTCTCCTCTGGAGGGTGTCCGATGCCAGCAGGGACGGATTCGCCGTCACCAGCCTCACGGCCGCGATGCGGACCTTCTCGTCGGGATCCGACAGGACAGTGGAGAGGACCTCCTCGGCGGCCGCCTCCGACAG